>Ga0247840_10002601_pt1 | contig 31955 bp, 37 predicted proteins | sample LaCruzMarch2015__FD_192404 | JGI IMG/M metagenome (GOLD analysis project Ga0247840, IMG submission 192404) | Freshwater microbial communities from meromictic Lake La Cruz, Castile-La Mancha, Spain - LaCruzMarch2015_17m | ecosystem: Environmental > Aquatic > Freshwater > Lake | place: Spain...
CCAATCTCCCGGTTCGCAATGCGGACGTCCGCTTTTGAGAAGTGGATCCCTTTGCCATGACTTTGGATATTGCCATAATAACCTCCCTGTGCATTATATCTTTGTGCGAACAAAGTACGCACAGATTTCCCTCGTGTCAAGGAAAATAATAGGGGCGCTGTCCCCCTATTTAAAGAATAGGGGCGCTGTCCCCCTATTTTCCTAGCGCGCCCCTTTCCCGAAGAGAACTGTCCGGACCGTTCTTGCCAGGATCACCAGGTCCAGGAGGGGTGAGAGATTCTTGATGTAATAGAGGTCGTACTCCAGTTTTGCCAGGGCTTCTTCGACTGTCGTACCGTGAGGGTAATTCACCTGCGCCCATCCGGTGATCCCCGGCCGGATAGAATGGCGAAGGGAAAAGTACGGAATCTGCGGGGCGAATTCCTCAACCTCCGACTCGATCAGCGCCCGGGGGCCGATGAAACTCATATCGCCTTTGATCACATTCCACATCTGGGGAATTTCGTCGATTCGGAAAAAACGAATAATACGCCCGCCCTGGATAATCCGCGGATCGTCTCTCTGCCCCGCAAAGCACCGGTCATTCTCGCATCCTTCCTTCATCGTCCTCAGTTTGATCAGATCGAAAGGCTTGCCGTTCCAACCGATCCGCCGGTGAATGTACAAGACCGGACCCGGAGAACTGCACCGAATTGCCAGGATCGCCAGAAGGGTAAACGGCAGGGTAGCGAGGAGGCCGAGGAGTGAAAGGAAGATATCGATGATTTTCTTGATCTTGATATTGTAAACGCTTCTGCGAACACCGGAGATGGGAACATAGACGAACCAAAGATCGCTCACATGCCGGACGGGGATCTTCCCCAGAACCCGCTCGTAAAAGGTCGGCATCTCATAAACCATGACACCCCGCATCTTTGCATCCACCAGTTGCTTGTACAGATCCCGGCTAAGGCCGTGGGTGATGGCAACGATCACCACATCTACAGCATCCAGGAGAGACGGCAAAAGCTTTGTTCCACCAAGAACCTGTGCCACCCCCAGCTTTCTACCCCATTTTTTGTGATCGTCATCCAGTATCCCGGTAATCGCAAAATCGTTGCGTTGGGAAAGCATCTCATACAGATCATGCCCGGCTCGACCGGCGCCGACAATCAGCGTCCGGTAAACCTTCCGGACTTCCCTGCAACGGTGGTCATACAAAAAGCGCCACCCCAGGCAAAAAGAAAAAAGAAACAGTGTGTTAAGGAGCAGGATGACCATAGCGTATGGCCGGATATTGAACACATAAAACATAGTCGCAATGAACAGATCAGCCGCCACCAGCGCCATGAGGAACCGCAAAACATAACCGGCCGTATCGAAACGCTCATCGATGTTATAGAAGTCAAAGATATAGAAAGACATCAGGTAGATCATAATGGCCGACAGATCCGGCCAATCGAAAATAACCGATAAATCCAGAAAAACGCCAAAGCGCAGCACCGGCGCCAGATAAAAAGAAGCGATGATCAAGATAACATCGCCTCCAAGAAGGATAAGCTGTCGTTGCGGGAGAGATCTAATCATAATATTTCAAAAAAACTTCCATCCCCATTTGTTGAAATAGCGAAACATACTAATTACATGAATCGCTATCATCTTAAGATTTTTGTATGACGCACGTTCCCAACGATGGACAACTGTTGCGTGTGGATAATAAACCGTACGATATCCGTGATCCTGGAACTTACGACCCAAATCACAATCTTCAAAATACATAAAGTAGCGTGTATCGAATCCGTTTACGGCTTGTAACGTATCCATTCGACAAAACATGAATGATCCGGTCATAAACTCAACATCGCAAATCTTGTCGTATCCAACATCTCTCATGTCATGATAATTCATCCGTTTCTTCATTAAATTATGAAACTTCGCCGGAATAAAGCGGCGAGCGAAAAGATCAAGAACATTGGGATAGCGCCTGTTAAGATATTGCGTTGTACCATCTTCGTTTGTAATCCTTGGACATACCATTCCTATATCAGGATTTTTATCCATAAAATCTGTCAAAAGTTCGATTGTTCCATGTCCAATGATAATATCAGGGTTCATAATCAGGTAATAGCGATTCCCCTTGCTATGTTCTATGGCCCAATTATGTGCTCTGCCATAACCCGCATTCTCCCCACAAAAATGATATTCCACCGGTAAATGACCAAAATTATTTTCTAAGGCAGGTCCGGGAGAATTATCAACAATATATAGCTGCGTCTTCAATGAACAAGAAAGAAAGCTTTCGGCGGCCTTTAAAAGCATTTCTTGTGGCGTATTATATATTACTATCGATGCAGCACAATCTAACATTGACGTATTTTGCTCAACTCCATTGGTTATGATCTAAAAAGGTGAGCTGCCCCAGACAGTTGCCCCGCCTTGCCAAATTGGTTGCTATCTGGGACTACCTGCCACATTGCAAATATTGCCCGCAACTGCCGAACGAACACTCAGCGCAAGCACTCGACTTAATATCCCTATCACCAAATTCCATCGCCAGGTTAACACACGAATCATTTTAGCGCGCCCTGACGGACTGAAATTTCCTTCATGCCTGCGGTACGCGAGCAACGGCGTCTTGATGAAATGAACCTTTCCGAATATCAGATTCATAATGCCCAACCAGGAGTCATGCATGGGAAGGCGGCGCGGAAAAGGAAGGACTATCGACAACATTCGCCGCCGCATCGCCAGAGAACACCCCAAAAAGCGGTTTTTCACTATATTTCCCAACACACTGGAAGTAAATTTAACGCCGGCAGGGTAGAACGTATCAGCGATTATCGCACCGGTGGCATTGATGATCTGCGCATCGCTGGCCACCAGGGTAACCTCTGGATTATTGCTGAATACCTCCATAATATGAGAAACTTTTCCCGACAACCAGATATCATCCTGATCTGCCAGAAAAATGATATCACCACTGACTTTGGTCAGACAGAATTCAAAGTTATAAATCGGGCCGTGGAACTTGTTGTTCGCAAATATTCTGATTCTCGGGTCATTCAGTTCACGCACTGATGTTAGCGTAGCGTCCGTTGATGAATCGTCTGAGATGACAACCTCATCATTCTCACCCAGTTGGGATAAAATAGATGAAAGCTGTTGAATAATATATTTTTCGCCGTTATAGGTGGCCATACACACGGAAATACTTGGCATCTTCTTTATCTCACTCACCTATTCAGGATAAGTTTCATGGCAGTCTTAAATGTGTAGCTTCCAATGTTTTTATTCTTGACGCTAATATACTGTTTGGCACTTCTAATTATAAGCCTCGCAATATACAATAGTTTTTCACCTTTTGTTTTGTACTGGCTATAGAAAATTACCTCAGCATTGAGAATATTCTGTGCTCTCTGAAGCGATATATCATTGTAATTTCTAACCGAAAGGCTGTGATTTACTATCGAAGAATTGACGTATATTTTCTTCCCTTCCATAAAAATTGTCCTGCATAACCAGTGGTCAAGATAGTCAAGCCAGAATTTCTGATTAAATCCGCCAATATGATTCATGAATGACACACGCACCGCCAAGCCTGAATTGATAGCCATTATTTCTTCACCAGATGTACCAATATAGTTTTGTTGAATTTGCTTCAATTTCCCTCCCATTTTTACCAAACAAGGCGAGATTGGCTCGTTTTTACAGATAATATGCGGGGCAACTGCAACAATTGATCTATCTGCTATTTCCTTAATAGTGTCCGCCAAGTCATTGAGAAAATTTGATGGAAGATCCGAGTCCTGATCCAAGAGCAATAACCAGCCATCCTGATCATCAATCATCGACAGAGCATGGTTGTATGCCTCTGCCAACCCACCATTTAAGGGATTATGGACGTAAATATATTTTGCTGCATCCTTACTTTTAATTTGTTGAGGATCGCCGCTGTTGTCATACAGTAGTATTTTTATCTTTATATTGTGTCTTGAATCTGGCAGGCACAGACTTTTGATCGTGGATGATTCTTTATATTTTAAACGGTAAATTACGATAACAATGAAAATATTCATTATTTTGTCTCTAATCAGCTACTGGCACCCTCGACCCTTAAATGATTACTTTGCTTCCTTGAAATAGTTCCCTGCCTATTATTGTGTGCAGTGGGGCACCATTTCCCCAAAACATCTAATGCTGGGATTGTAACTAACAACATTGCCATCCCTATCGGATTATTCATATAAGGATTAGTGTTTGTCTGAATAAATATAGCTACGGATGATAAAAAAAATGGTAACGCTAAGTCCCGACAATTATTTCTGCAAGCTTTGAAATACTTTTGAATAATTGTATAGAAGATCATAAACCAAAAGAATAACCCTAATAAGCCTTGCTTGTGAAATATCTCCAGTAATGATGATTCCATATGAATTGGTCTTTCTGGCGTTCCTATACCAAATCCATGGCCAACCAAAATGCTGATAATGTTAGAAGATTCAATTACCTGTGTAAAAGTGGTGATACGTATCATATCAGATTCAGTTTTATCACCTATTTCAATCGTATATATAGGCAAGAGCAACAGCGAGGCAAACACAATTAGAACAATAAGTATACCACTACTCATACTTTTTTTCATAAATATAAAATAAATCGCAACGACCATAACAGTTGCCAGTAGAAAGCCTCGTGTAAAAGAAAGTACAATTGCTATAAACATCAGTAATCCTAGCAATTTATCAATTAATCTACTGCTAAACATAAAAAAAATAAAACCAATGCACAAATACAAAAAACCTGAGTAAAAAAATAATCCATCTGCCCCTCTGAAGATAAAACTAGAGTCCTTAGAAAGTAGATCATACAAATTCAAAAACTCTATCACGTTGAAATATAGCAATAACAATATTGTGGCATATACAGCAACTAATGTTAAAGCCGATGTTTTTATGGCCATTGTGATAATTTTAACTCTATCCATGTCCGTTATATTTATAGAAAAATAAATAAGTATTAGAAAAAATGACAATGGTTTAAGATCTTCTAATATCAACATATTGTCAGCACCATTAATTGTCCCTCTTAGTAGGGCAACTGAACTTGATATAAAAAAAATGCTTAATAAAATAGTTGTTTGCTTATCAATGACATTCTTTACAAATAAGTAAATCAAAGAACTAACCATAGCCAATGTAAATAAAACCATTCTGAGCGTCATAGGTCCAATCATGATCATTCTTCCACTCCCCATTAAAAAAACTTCGAGTAAAATAATGACCAGAAAAATATTACTAAGGGTAAATTGATTCCGAAATGATTTCATCAACATCTTGTCCTATTCTATAATAGTCGCATTTTTCGGTTTCCACCACCAACCTCTTGTTCGTTCCATTATATCTGCGACAGATAGGTACCACTCCCCAATTTTACCAGCAATTCGAAAGTGCCGTCTCGCTTGGGGATCATCACCATTCTCACGCCGCTTTCTGAAAAGTTGAAGTGCCGCACGACGTAAAGAAGGCGGTGCATCCAATGTAGCAAGGGCTATAACCAGAGTACTCAAACGTGCAATTGGCCAGTTCACAGCTTCGTCAACCAACATTTGCGGGGTCAGGGCTTTTTCCCTCATTGCCATAATTGATAGTTGACGAAGAGCAAAATAGAATGTTGCTGCACTATCGAATTTCGATCTGTATCGTATGCTATCATTGCCGGGATGCCACCGATATAGGGCATTGACAATAGGCTCATAGACCAGAACACCTCGCAAAGCCAATTGTGCCCAAAGGAAATAATCACCTGGAGCAAAATTATCGTCTTCATAAAACCGAAGACCATCCAGCAAACGTCTCCGCAAGACAATGCTCGAAGCCGCAAGTGGCGTCCCCATCAGCAACGGAACAAAATTTTCGCGCGCGTCATAAACGACCCGTTCACGGGAATCAGCAAGCCATAAGGGGAACATCATCTTAAAAGCTTGAATTTGAACTGGGAAGTCACCAAATGCCTCACATGCGCAACCATACAAACTGGCATCCGGAATCTCCCTCATGGATGTCACGGCATACTCTAAATGCTTAGGGAGCCAGAGATCATCATCCGGCAAGAAAGCAACCAGGTCTGTAGTTGGATTAGTGAGAGCATACTTCCAATTTAAGGCAGGTCCTTGGTTAGATGAAAAACGATGGTAAATAATACGAGAATCACGGGCAATATACCCCTCTACCAACTCCCGCGTACCATCCTGAGAACCATTGTCTGTAATTAACAGCTTAAAATCCGAGTACGTTTGAGCCAACACAGAATCTATGGCTTCTTTAAGATATCCACATCGGTTGTATGTCGGAATACTAACAGTTACAGTAATCATCTCTAAGTTAATCCTCTAATGTACCTTTTAAGCCACAGGATGCCACAGCCGTCTGTATTTTATAAGAAGCGAATAAACCCAAAATGACAACAAGCCGTTACTTACAGCCATCACAATACCGATATATAATAGGCCAGCGTGACGGGCTGCAAAATAAATTAGCCCGAGCGTGATGAGTGCGGTTGTAATATTAGCAGGAGCGGTAACTTCGCATTTATGGGAGCGGAGATATGCCGATCCTGCAACATTTGGGACTGCCAGCAAAACGGCTAAAATTAGCAGCACGGCCGCCGTCGGATCGGCCAAACGGACTGCAAAATTCGGGACAAGCCTATTTACGACTGCTAGCATAATAATGATCCCGATAGATAAAAGAAACATAACAAGACACGATTGCCTGCTGACATTGCGAAAAGTTCGATCGAGCTCATCGTATTTCTTCAGGGCTACCAGATTGCAGAACAAGGGGACTTTCGTACTCACCCAGACCATGGAAACTGACAAAAGCGCGCTGGTTATTTGAAGAGTCATTCCAAACTGGCCTGCAACAACAGATCCTTGGGCAGCAAATACGATTGGGATTGTCAAGAATGTGGCAAGCAAACTCGCAATTGAACATACCAGGAAACGCCATTGGAACGGCCATATTTCTTCTTTAAAATTAATTGCATGACTAACACGAGTTAATATCAGGTCAAACAGAAATCGCCTTCTGAAAATAAGCAGATAAATTAGAAGCGCAGTGACCCTCGTAAAGAACAGGATCGACACTGCAAACAACTTAAGTCCAGAAACCAGCGCAATCCAATAAATCAAAGCACAAACAGAATCCTGTATTATCCTAAAAACGGCAACTTCTGCGACCTTTCCGCAACCTTCGATTATCCCTAAGATCGGCGTGAAGATCATCAAGATGGAAGCGGCAGTGCATAAGAGCATCCAGGGCGCCTGCCAATTAACGGGGTTTTGTGCGACCTCTTTAATTTCAAAGAAAATGTACCCACCCGATGTCAGTAGCGGGAGCATCAAAAGGGCAGCGATCGAATACCACTTGAAAGAAATTCTGATTATTGAGGCCAACCTTGATTTTGCTACGGTTTCGCCCGCTACTGTCCCCTCTGCCTGCCATTTCAAATGGGCCATTTCATGGCCGGCAAATTGGACTAAAACAGCGGACAGACTCAAATCGAACAGGAGTTGGAATGCCAGTAAGCTCTGAAAGGTATATAAGTAACCCTGTTCAGAGCGGGTTATGAAGTTGGCAATCACTATGATACCGACGCCTCCTGCGATAATTTGCCAGATTCTTCCTGAAATGGAATAGGCAACAGCCCTATCGACACCGGCAGTCTGAGAAAGCCACTTTTTTAGATGAGATATCTGCATGTTGGTTTTAATCGACTATCCATATCATCGCTCATGACCGGCTGATCTTTCGTTGTGGATGAATGATCATCGCGCCGTTCATGAACTCTCTGGAAGAAATCTTGCTTTTCGAAGGGGGATTGCCAGGGAGATATCCTTCACAATGACAAACGCTACGTTTTTCAATTGCGTTGGCCTGACTGTTTTCAAGGACACCCAGATCAATTGCGGAAGGTATGTCGCTGCGACGACATAGGAAAAATACCTTGTATCATTATAAAAACGAACGAGCGACGAAAAGTTTTGGGCTGTTGATAACTCGGTTCCCTTCTATCGCAGGCGGCTCAAGGGGAGCGTGTTCAAGTCGAGACCTTTGAAGAACGCCCCTTCTTTGTCATTCGCGCCCCGGCTTTCGCGAGGGTAAACTCCAGCGGGTATCTATAAGCTCCGGGAAAGACCAGATTCCCGTTTTCACGGGAATGACAAAGGGAGGCACGGGAATGAAAAATTACCAGGTTTCTGGAGAAATTCAAAGGCCTCAATAATGAAACCGGCACGCGATAATAATCACTTCACCGTCTCGATATTGATAGACCAGGCGGTGCTCGTCGTTGATTCTCCGCGACCAAGGGTAATCGTCCGGCTGCTATGGCACGGGATATTCTGGTCATGGAAAGAGTTATAACCGAGTGATGGTTCGCCTGTCAATAAATGGGGAGCTGTCCCTAATTAAAATAACAATTTATGTGCAAGCTCCTTATATCGGGAGAATTTTTTGTCTACTGACATCAGTTGTGCATCTTGACTCAGCGCGGTGGCAATGATGATCCTGTCTTGCGGACCGCGTAGTACCGCGCTGCCTCAGTGACCTCAGCGTCAGCATCTGGATGGAATCCGATCAATTTCATGAGATGGCAGCACGCGCTCGGCGAAGCACTTCTCTGTCCGGTATCTCAGTCACCAGCCCTTGCTCCAGCTCATCAAGGCGGCTCTCCGCCTCCTCAGCCCACAACGCCTCGACCTCAGCTTCAGACAGATCGTCGAGGCTTTCAACTATCCATTTTGCAAGCGTAGCGCGATCCTTCAAATCAAGATTTTTGATTTCGGCTTCGATTTCATTGATGCGCATAGGGATCTCCTTCGGGGATAAATTGGTGGCTAATGGGGGTCATGTCTTGCTGGTTCTGGATACTCTTGGCATTTGCAAATTAATCGGGAGCTGTCCCTAATTAATCTGTACTGGGTCCAGGCGGTGATCATGGCGCACTCCTGCTTCTTCCGGGCAATCTGGATCAGGGTCTTGCGGGCCGCGGTGGCGCTGCTCCGGCATGTAGTTGGATTCCCAGTGCACTGACCACTTTGAGGATGGTATCAAAACCGGGACTGTGTTCACCGGAGAGAGCTTTATATAGACTTTCCCGTGAAAGTCCGGCGTCACGTGCAACCTGGGTCATGCCCTTCGCACGAGCGATATCGCCCAAGGCCTTGGCGATAAATGCCGCATCACCTTCCGCCTCCTCAAAGCAGGCCTCCAAATAGGCGGCCATCTCCTCTGGTGTGCGGAGATGTTCGGCAACATCATATCGGGTAGTGACGGTTTTCTTCATCGCTCACTCTCCTGTAAGTTATCTGCGAGGCGCTGGGCAATTCTGATATCACTGGCCTGAGTGCGTTTATCACCACCGGCCAACAGAATGACCACAGCACGGCTCCGCTTGGTGAAATACACTCTGTACCCTGGGCCGTAATCTATTCGCAATTCGGAGACACCCTCCCCCACGGCTTTCACATCCCCTGCATTTCCGGCAGCCAGGCGCTCGATCCTGACCTGTACTCGCGCTCTTGCGCGGAGGTCTTGCAGTCCGTCAAGCCACTGAACGAAAATCTCAGTTTTGCGTATCTCAACCATGATCACAAGTATCCTGCAGGCTACACATTGTCAATACTTTTTTTCCTATGCCAAATTGCTGGACGCTTCCACAAGAGTCAAAATGAAATGATTACCCACCAAGGAGTCAATCAGGTTAATAGGGACAGCTCCCGATTAATTCTTAGTTTTGAAATTGGCTCAACGGATAGAGGCATATCCCGGCCTGACTGTTTTCAAGAACACCCAGATCAATCGCGGAAGGTATGTCGCTGCGACGACATAGGTAAACTACATTATATTATTAAAAAAACGAACGAGCGACAAAAAGTTTTGGGCTGCTGATAACCCGGTTCCTGTTACGCCAAATTGCTGGACGGTCCCGCGGGATTCAGGATGGTCTGGATGGATTCATGAAGCTCCATCAGGGTCTGGTTGAAGGCGTTCTTCTCGTCTTCGGTCCAGGTGGACATGTCGAGGCTGCCGAGCTTGTTGACCGTCCTGCCGACCAAATTGAGGACCGCCATCGCGCTTTCCGGAACCTTCGCCCGCGTCGCCCGTCCTGCCGCCGCTTTGGCGAGTTTGTCCTTGTACAGTTTCCAGGCGGTAATCATGGCGCGCTCCTGCTTCTTCCTGGCGATCTCGATCAGGGTTTTGCGGGCGGTTGTGGTGCTGCTCCGGCACTCGTCCCGGATTGCCAGGGGGAGGCGGGTCAGCGAGAGGATCTCCGTGAGGGTGGTTCGTGCCTTGCCGATGATCGTGGCCAACTGCTCGTGCGTGTAGCTCTGCTCTATGAGCAGGCGGTCGAGAGCCTCGGCCTCTTCGACGGGGGTAAGGTCCTGACGGAGGAGATTCTCGACCAGCGCGATTTCGGAGGGGTTGCCTTCCACGCACATACAGGGCAGGACAAGCAGACCCGCCTTCTGGGCCGCCCTGTAGCGGCGCTCGCCCGCGACGATGATCAGATAGGGGCTGTCGTCGGCGACGCGAAACAAAAGAGGCTGGATGATGCCATGTATCTTGATGGATGCGGCCAACTCCTCCAGCGCCACAGGGTCCATGGACTTCCGGGGCTGGTTGGGATCGGGCTTCAGATCGATGACGGAGATATCATAGAGTTTTCCTTTTTCATACGTCACAGTCGCCATGGTGAACCTCCTCCTTTAGAATACAGCTCCGCCCTCTCGATTACCGAGGGGGCGTTGGTTTGGTGGATCCGAATATTGATAACATATCGATTCATAATAAAAAGTTGGCCATCCGTACCACTAGGAAGCTGTCCAACCGTGATATTCATAGGTGGACAACCCGCTCGTGTGGTTTCCCCCCGCAAATTTTCCCGGCATTTGAAAGTATCTTTATCAGGTTGCGTAAGGCGCCGTCAACTTCCAGAGGTTCTATATCCTGGACAACCTTAAGAGAAAGGTCTGAAGCAAATAACACAGCCGCAAGTTTTTCAGTTCTGCGTTTTTTATCCTTTTTCATTGCGTTAATGATATTTTCAGCGGCACACCATTTTTCATCCAGTTTTATCGAGATAAAATTAAGGCAGATTTTTTCGACGCGTTCTTTCAATGAAGGGTCAAGAATGTTTCTCGTGCGGGATATGTTATTTGCCACAATGAGCCCGAGCGTTATGGCCTGTCCGTGGGATATGGCGTATTCGCTCACCATTTCAAAAGCGTGCCCGAATGTATGGGCGAAATTCAAAAGGTTCCTTTTCCCATAATCGTATTCGTCCTCTTCAATAAATACTTTTTTGAAAGCCAGGGAGCGCCGGACAAAAAAATCAAGCGTCTGGATATCCCTCTGCAGCAGCCGCCCGACATTTTTCTCCAAGAGTTCTATCCCGTCTTTTGCGGACATAATATTGAACTTCGCCACCTCGCCAAGCCCGCTTAAATAATCGTCTTCTGATAGTGTTTTTACGAAATCAAGATGGATATAAATAGTATCAGGCGCGTAAAACGTCCCCAAAATATTCTTATGCGCCAAGTAATTAATGGAGGTTTTCCCGCCTATACAACTGTCGCACTGCGCCAGCAATGTCGTGGGCACGTATATCCATTTAATACCACGGTTGTATATGTTCGCTGCGAATCCCGTGACATCCTGAACTATCCCACCGCCAATGGACACGATGGTGTCACTGCGCCTTATTCCCAAATCTGCCATTTTTTTGCATATAACCAGGGCGGATTCGATGGTTTTATTTCCCTCAACCGCGTCAAACAATAACAAATTATTTTCGTTAAGCTTATCGAACATTCCGTCTTTGTTAAGGCCATGCACGACCCTGTCAATGACCACCAGGTAATTCCCGCTTGGGGTTATTTCCTCGGCTGAAAAGACCTCTTTAAATTCAACGCAGTAATCTTTGCTGTGCGAAATTATCTTCATTTGGCAGTAAACCCCCCGTCAGCAGTTATCCTTTGCCCTGTGATGTAGGTGTTTTGATCCGATCCTAAAAAATAAACCAGTGATGCGATCTCGCAGGGCTCCGCGAATCTTCCTAGCGGGATATCTTTCGCTATTTTCTTCGCTTCTGCCAGCGGGACGTTCTTCTTGGTAAGCTCCGTGTTGGTGTATCCAGGACACACCGTATTGACAAGTATGTTATGGCCTCCCAATTCAACAGCTAATGTGCTTGTGAGCCCGTGTATTCCGTTTTTTGATATCGAGTAAACGGTCCTCTTTTCCTTTGAAACAACGCCCCATATTGAGCCAATATTCACAATACGTCCATACCCCTGTTTTATCATGGAACCGACAAGAGCGCGTACGATAAGAACCGGCGCGATCAAATTCACATTTATCGTATCCGCCAAATCTTTGTCTGTAATATCACCAATGGATGCCAGAGGATTTATCCCTGCGTTATTTATGATGCAATCGACAACAATCTCCCGGTTTCTTGAAAAATAAGCAGAGATTGAATCAACCGAAAGCAGGTTCATCTCTTCTCGCGTCGGCGCGATTATCCTGTACCCATCGATTTTGAAGCGTTCAACGACAGCCTCCCCGATACCTCTGCTGCCGCCTGTAATAAACACGGTCTTCATAGCGCACCATCCAGATTAATGAGAATTTCTATAAATATAGAGATGGGGTTAAAAATTCCAGATTGATCTCCCTGCCTATGATTGCAATGGCTTTTTTTATTGCATCATTGCGCAAAACAACATCATCATTGCAGAAAAGGAACTGGATGTATTCCCCGGGATAATTGGTCACGTTGTCAGCAGAATAACCGTCAAACCCAGCCAAATATGCTTTTTTAATTTTCATTTTTACCAGTATCTTAAGAAGCATCAGGACTGGGTTATCCCTGATAAGATTCTCATCGTTAATCAGGGAGTTAAAGTTGAATTTAAAATCAATATTTTTATTAGACTCCGTGATATTTGATGTACAAACAATTTTTACGCTGTAGTCTTTTCTATATATTTTATTAAAATACTGGCTGTATCTTTTGGCGTTTCCCATAAAGACGTAATCTGGGACAAAGTCATCATTGATAAAATTAATTGTTATTATAATCGGGTTTTGCTTCTTTACAAAATCCTGGATCTGTTTATGGTGAAGCTCGATGGACTTACCGGGTGCTATAATAAGTATTTCTCTTTTCCCAAGTTCGTCGCCCAGTGCGACATACGCGCCGGAGTCGTCAATAAACTTATTCTGATGTTCGACATACATGTTTTCGATCAGCTCCTTGTTGAATGTCAGCTTGTTGGGCTGTTCTATTTTGGCAAGGATCTTATTGATTGATTTCACGGAAAGTGTTTTTTTACTGACCAAGGCAGCCACATAATCAGGATGGCAATCGTTTGAAGCGGCGATGAAATGCATGAGAGAGTATCCCCAGTACTTTTTCGCGTATTCCTTTGAAATATCAACATCAATCGCTTCCAGAAGCTGGTCTATACCGTAATTTTTCCCATAGTTCTCGTTAAAATACATGGCAAGCAGTTCCGTGCACGTGTTCCCAGCACTTTTTCCCATGCCGTAAAGCGAGGCGTCAATCAGCAATTCTCTTTCAGAATCAAGAGACATAAGCTCCAGAGAATTGGCGTATGCCAACTGAAAATTGTTGTGCGAGTGATATCCGGTGATAATACTTTTTTCGAGATTTTTATCCATGAGATCATAATAATGAAGCAGTTCTTTTTTATGCATGAGGCCATAAGTGTCAACGATAGAAACAGCATAAGGTCCCAATTCGTTTATTTTTCTGATCAGATTCATCATGTCATCGTCTGTGTAGCTCGTCACCGAAACAGGGTTTACAAAAATCTTGTATCCTTTTTTCTTTATCTCCATGCATAAATCAAGGGCTTCTATATAATCTTTTTTCTTAAAAATAACCCTTATACCATCCAACACTGAATCTTTTTGCTCCGTTATCGCTTCTATCCCGCATGTCCCAAAGTCTATCATAGACACGATCATGGAGTTTTTGATATCGAGGTTCTCAAAGATTGGTTTTAGAGAATCCGTATCAGGCACAATGGAACGGTTAACATCATATTTTCTTCTTTTGTCCAGAAAGCTGATTTCCACTATGTCTATACCGGCCTCATCAAGTCGGCTTATTATGTTTTTTATGCTCCCAATTCCGAAATTCCAGTCGTTTACGAAGCCACCGTCCCGCAGTGTACAGTCAAGTATTTTAATTGTGCGCATTTTACTTCTCCAGTCAGTGATATTTAATCAATAGCCGCTTGTGTCCCACGGTGGGATGATCATGTTGGATGAAAACTCTTCCCTGCTCAAAAATGGATACATGTCTTCCAAGGGTTTGGATACCATACGCCCATCGGGCAAGCGCTGAGATGCAGCACGGGGAGCAAATAACTGATCAGGCTGCATCTGGACATCACATAAAACAGGCCCCGCTGTTTTCAGCACTTGATCAATTATTTCCGGCATCTCTTCGTGGTTATTTATTCGAAAGGCCGATATCCCGTAGGCTGCGGCTATTTTCACCATGTCTGGGAAACTCACTCCGCTATCCGGACCTTCTCCCACGAAATTCTTGTCAAAAAAGTTTGTTTGCGTAGTCCGGATAGATAGATAACCCTGATTATTAAAAAGGAAAATTTTCACAGGAAGCTTATGGTGGACCATGGTTTGTAACTCCTGGATATTAAGCTGGATGCTGCCATCGCCTTCAAGGCAGATAACACGCTGGCGATTGTGGGCAAAGCAGGCGCCAATTGCCGAAGGAAGGCCATAACCCATCGCGGCACAGCCGGAATTTACCAAATGTCGTTGAAAATTTTTCAAACGCATGGTCTGTATGGGTATCACGCAAGCCGCCCCATTGGCACTCACGAGCACATCGCCCTCGCTGAGACGATCAGACAACACGTCACAAAATACATACGGGTTGACCCTCGCTTTGGTCTGACGATATTCGGGAAGAACCACAGGATAAAGATCGCGTCGCTTACGACACCAGGAGAGCCATTCTGGCGTTTCAGGGAGTCTTGCAGCATCGATTTTTTTATCAAGTTCCTCAATGAAATATTTAGCATCGGCATGAACTGCCAAATCCGGTTTAAAAGTCTGTTTTTTCAGTTCAACCTCATCAATATCGACACTGATTTTATAGGCCTGCCGCGCCACGGCTTCAAATGTATAACCAATTTGCCGGACATTCATACGACAGCCAATATTCAAAAGAAGGTCTGCATTCTGAAAGATAAAATTTGCATCCCGCTGACCCAATGTGCTCGGTCTGCCGAAATTAAGGGGGTGAGCTGATGGTAAAAGATCAATAGCATTCCAGGCAACAAGCACAGGAATGTTTAGTTTATCGACAACAGTTCGGAAGATATCATAAGCATGGGCCAAACGAATGCCTGCACCGCCGATAATAACGGGCCGCTTGGCCTGCTGGATTCGCTCTACAATCTCTTCGATCTGATTTTTTATTAGTTTTTCGTCAAAAATGATCGCATCTTCTGAGGGATCATACGGCGCCAGACTATTCTCATCAATCATGGCAGCTTGAATATTGAGGGGAATGTCCAGCCAAACCGGCCCCGGGCGGCCAGATTTTGCTAAATATATCGCTTTTTCAAGATGATAACGAATCGTATTGGCATCGGTGACCATAACCGCATACTTTGTGATGGGTTTGGCAATGGCAATAATATCCCCTTCCTGATCACCCAACTGACGTAATGGCAATCCGGTACTGGGCACAGTTGTATCATAGCGTACTTGCCCAGAGAGATATAAAACGGGAATGGAATCGAGCCATTGCCCCAAAACGCCGGTCAAAGCATTGGTACCACCGGGACCAGAGGTGACGCATACAGCGGCCATCTCTCCTGAAACACGTGCGTACCCCTCTGCGCCAATGGCGCAGGCCTGTTCGTGGTGATTACAGATATACTGGATTCTTTTTTCTTTGCCGATTGAATCGTTCAGGTGCATGGCCCCGCCGCCGGTAAGCATGAAAATGTGGCGGATGCCATAGTCGGCCAAATACTTAAAAATGTAGTCTGATAGTTTGATCATTTATTTGCTCCACTCAAATGTATTAAACATTATGCTCCTATACAACTTTCACACATATCTTTCTCTGGATGTTTCTTTTTATATTTTATGCGATCGATTATCACCAAAATGGCGATTGTTGTCATTATTATCGGGTTGACAATTACCGCAATACTTATATCTCCTTTTATATACAGATAATTGTTTGGCATAAGCATGATACCGAAAAGAACAAGATATTCTCTCGCAAAAGGTGTCCATGAATCATCTTGGAGAAAAAGTATTATCGGAATTAAAATGTGAATTAACTTGTAGTCAAACGAAACATGCGGCAAAAGGATCATGCTAGCGCTTAGAAGGTATACGTTTTTCCAAAGTGTTCTTTCATACTTGAGGACATAGAATACAACGAATGCAAAGAGTAGCAGCACGAGAAAAATATATGGAATTTTCAAGGCCCCATTTGCCAGGATAGAAACTGTTGCAGCATCATGAATTCCTTGTACCACATAGTAATACCCACTTGTTATAAGTTTTAAGACTCCGTAATACGAAACGTTGTGCTGTAGGCCAGATGCACCGGCGTACATCTCATTAAAACCTTGAAGTACCGATTGCATCCCTTGCAGGTTCTCAACAAACCCACCTTGATAGCTCATCAAGCTGATCACAGAAATGCATAATGTTGCAGCAATCGTTATAAAAATTTCTCTGTACTTCTTTTCTTTCATAAACAGGAATATGAACACCCCAGGGTACAATTTCATGGCAATAGCCATGGATAAAAAAAGAGCGGAGAGGACGAAACGTTCCTTTTGGAAAAGCACGACGAATCCTAAAATGAAAAGAAATAGGTACATGTCAAGGTTCGCTCTATCCAGACAGAACAAGACCGGATAAGTTAGACATGCAAAAATTATTAAGTCTCTAGTGGAATCAAGACTATTTAGGGTAAAAATATTTTTCTTTAAATAACTAAAATATACAGCCACAAACACAAATATGTATGTGCCAAGCGAGAGCCATTCATTACGAATCAGACCAAATACATAGAAGACTGTATTTGCAGCAGGAAAGTAAACGCTCTTTAACCAGTAGGATGTCAGATAGGGATTATTGTCCTTGCAAGCCCTAAGCATGTTAAAAAAGTCGTTGAACCTGTCATCGGGAGTAAAGAGAAATGTATTATAGGGATAGGGCAAGTGAAAGTATGCCCCCAAGATATAATGCTTGATAACAGCGAGAACAAAACCAATCATTACTAAAAATGCAAGAATTTTTGACTTTTCACACAGGTTGTTCGCCGTTCTGTAGCAGTATACAGCCGCTACACCAACACAGCCTAAGTGAAGGATGCCGAATATAGTTTGTATGAAAAATATTTTATTTGCTGTCATATATGCTATTTTCCGAATCTCAATTTCATTAGCGTAAACGCAAACGAAAACATAAAAGCTATCAGATTTCTCTTGGTGTGTCCGAACATACGCGCTTTGAATACATACGGGACTTCACAAATCCTAAGGTTTCTATTCATTCTACTTAATTTAAACAGTAGTTCTTCTACAATGTCAAAATTGTTACAACGAAGCTCCAATTTCTTAAGAAGATCGCCCCTGTATAGCTTGTAACTATTTGAGACATCTTTGCATTTCAGGTTCAATACTATCGAATAGATATAGTTCAAAATTTTGCTCATCACGATAAGTGCCTTGCTATTATCGGTCCCCCCCCCTTTTGTGTAGCGAGAGGCTATAACAACATCGTGATCTATCCTTTTATTGAAAAGAGCAGGTATAAATTCAGGTGAATGAGATCCATCCGCATCCATAAATAGCACATAATGAGCATTCGCTTCTCTGATACCAGTTCGGACAGCATCACCATAAAAATTTCCCAGAGTTCTGTTTATATATTTCACATCCAAATATTGTGCACACGCATTAGGTGTCTGGTCCATAGGTTCGCACGTGTCAATGACAAGGATTTCATATTCAAGACTCATGGTCCTCAAAACATTGCCGATCCTCGGAAGGATAATCCTAAGGTTTTCTTCTTCTAAATATGCGGGGATAACAACACACAAGTCTTTCATATATAGACTCCGTGGATGCGTGCTATGTTGAAGACAGACTTTTGCTCCATGCCATCATCCTCCTTAATCCGCTGATTTTATCAACTTTTGGCTTCCATCCAATAAGCTGCTCAGCTTTTGCGATGTCGGCAACGAAGACTTTTTGGTCGCTGTCCCGTGGTGGAAGTTTCTTAAAATTCAGTTTGGTTCCCAACTCATTTTCCAAGGCTTGAAACAATTCCAACAGAGAAAGGCTGTTTGCCATTCCGCCGCCTATATTGAAGGCTTCACCCTGGGTTTTTTCGATATTTTTTGCGGCTTCAAGATAGAGCAGTACCATATCATCTGCATGCAAAACATCACGCACCTGTTTCCCATTTCCCGAAATTGTAAATGGGCTCTTGTCTATGCCGCTTTTCTGCTCCCACGCTTTCTGGCAAAACCAGCCGATCCACCCTTGATCATGTGTTGCAAATTGCCTTTCACCATACATCGAAGAGTGCCGGAAAACAACCGTTCGGATACCAAACATCCTGTAATAATCAAGCATGTATTGATCTGCAGAACCCTTTGAAACACCATATGGCGAATGAAAATCCAAAGGCATTTTTTCGGAAAATCCATCAGGATAATCTATTGGGACATATCTGTCCTCTGTTTCACTATACTGAATCCATTCAAGGTCACCGTAAACTTTGTTAGTGGATGAGTATATGACTATGGATTCAGGAGATTCACGCCTAATACTTTCGAGAATATTGAACGAACCCAATACATTTATCTCAAAATCAAATCTCGGTCGCTCTAATGATGTCGTCATGGCAACCTGTCCTGCCAGGTGAAAGATGACACTTGGTTTTTCTTTTTTTATTGAATTCTCTACATCTTCCCAGTTTCTGATATCTCCCCTGTGGAAAGTGAACTCCCCCTGATTTCTCAACCATTGCAGATTCTGTTCGGAGCCAAGGCGATACAGATTATCAAATATGATAACTTTTTCTCCCCTCTTGAGGAGTTCTGCCGCAATGTTAGAACCAAGAAAACCGCACCCTCCCGTAATCAAGTATTTCATAGACATAGCTGCTCCTTTTCGGCTGCAATGGTTCTTCGTAAGCCTTCTTCAAGGGGGATATCTATATGCCAACCCAACTCCACGAGAGGACTGACATCGAGGTCAGGGTCCATTACTTCCTTGTCTCGGTATGGGACAGCTCCAAAATTCAGAAAAGTACTTTCATTGCCAGTGAGTTGTTTGATCGTTTCTGAAAAAGCCCTGACACTAATGCTCTGATGAGATCCGACCTGGAAACTGTGATATCCTTTGCCAAACGTACAGCTCTTTTCGATGATGAGTTTAAAGGCATTGACAACATCATCGATATGGATAAAGTACCGTTTCTGTTCTCCCTTGGTTAGCCGTATTTCACTTTCACCTCTTAGTATGGAATGAATAAAATGGGTAACGAACTTGGAGCTATCATCAAGCGGTCCATAAAAATGCTCAAGTTCCATGTTGACGCATACTATGCCTGCTGCGAGTATTCTGAGCCAATCACTAAATTGACTTTTTGATAGCGAATAGGCGTTGATCCCTTTGTCTAAAATAGTATCCGTATTGATAAAACATGACACAGCATTTGTCTTTGCAAGATTCAGCAGAGTAAGTGGAAGCACCAAATTTGCCTCTACAATCTCAAGCGGATCCTTTGACTTTCTGCCATAATGGGTGGCACAGTGTAAGACAGCATCGATTTTCTTGTGTAAGAAAACATTTTTTAGGTTAATTTCATCAATATTGAAGAGTTCTACTTTGCCCGCTATCTGCTCGATTCTCTTAATCGGAGAGAAAGACCTTTTCAATATAATTATATCATAATCGTCACACAAGGCTTTGGCGATATTACTACCTAAGTATCCTGTGCCACCAGTTATGAGAATTGTTTTCTTAGATTTTGACACTTGTTTATACCTTTTTTAGGAAGACAATTTTTTTCGCAAACATGTAATTAAACGCCACACCCGATAGAACGCCACAGCATTGGGCAAGGATAGAATAACGATTCCCCCACATGATGATAAGAACATTAAGGAAGACAAGGTTTACGCATAAGCCAACAATATTGCCAGCGATATAATATAAATAGTACCTGACGTTAAGAGGCGCATTGTTATTTTCTTCTTTAAATGTCCACAAATGGTTCCATATATAATTATGAGTAACGGCAATTCCAAAAGCCATAAGTGCAGATAGATTGTAGTTTATTTGAAACACCTTTTCCCCAAGGGCGAACGAAACAATATTGATAATGGTACCGATACAACCGATAATTCCAAATTTCGTCATCTTCTTGAAATCCAAATTGATTCCTGAAATCATTTATTTTGTTCCATGACTGATTTTGTGAATATGAGGGCTATGAGCATGTTTATACTAAATTGTCGATACAGCATTATGGACAGCCTTCAAGTTTCGTGATACGCATATACCACATTGCTGTCTTTACGATCGCTTTTTAAAATCAACATAAACAGGAAAATCATCTCCTTGTCGGACGCGAGATCCTGCCGGATATTTCTGTAGAGTTCCCTTGCTATCATTCTGGCTATTATTTACCTTGCTAAAAAATAGTCAAGACTATTTTACATTACATTAAAAATTAGCCTTAAAAATCTACCGCCGCTTTATCGCTCCCGCCTTTTTGTCTTTCGTAATGGATAGTCCGCCTTATCCCCTCTTTCAGATCAACGATTTGCTGTACGCCTAATTGCTGAATAATTTTCTGAACTGAAGGGACATATCGCGACGGCAATTGGCTTGATTTGGTCTTTTCTTTTATTGAAATTGCTGATTCCGGTTCGAAATGCGCGGCAATTTCTCTTGCCAGAGCCGCAATAGTAATATCTTTTTCGGAGCCCACATTGTAGGGATGATTGGATTCCCCCCGAAAAAGGATGGTCCACAGCCAGATTGCCAGATCGGCAGCATACAGGTAAGAGCGATAGGGGGTTCCATCCCCCTTGACCTGGATAGAGCCACCCTTCAGGCCATCGCGGATGAAGTTGCCGATAGCATAATGAATATCGAGGGGCAAATAGGGTCCAACAAAAGCAAAACAGCGGGCGATCTTGGTCTGAATACCGTACATTTTCGTGTACATCGTGCATAGCATCTCAGCCGCCCGTTTTCCTTCCCCGTAGGCTGAGTAGGGATCGGTTAGATCGGGGGCGCCGGTATATTCTTCCGGAATGTGGGTCATCTCAGGTGGTTGCTTTCCATAAACTGCCCCGGAGCTGGTAAGCAGAAACTTCTTTGTTTCCGCGTGCCGGGCAAATTCCAGCGTATGGCGGGTTCCTTCTATGATTGTATCCCACATCTGAAGGGGATTTTCTTCGTTCAGTTTGGCGCTGGCCTCGGTGGCGGCATGAACAACATAGGAGAAATGCCCTTCGGGAAATTCAAAATCCCGGACATCACCAACGTGGAATTTAATCGCCGGGTTGGTGGCCAGATGGGGCGCTTTCTTCAAAAAGGATTCATAATTGCGGGTAAGAACCAGGGCTTCGGCGTTTAAACGGAGTTTGTCATTTGCCCAGGCAAAGCTTTCCAAAAGCCAGCAGCCGAAAAAGCCCGTGCCGCCCGTGATGAAAATTCTCTGATCGCGAAGTTCTTCCCAGAGGTCGCGGGTGTGGGTGAGGATATGATCGAGATCTGCTTTCAGTGGGTTGCTATCCATATCGCTTCGCTTTGCTCACAATGATATGATGATTCTTTACCAAGTCTTCCAAGGCGCTTTGCCCGTTTGCCAAACTTCCTCTAAATACTTGAGATCCCGGGCCGTGTCCATGCACTGCCAGAAACCTTCGTGCTTGTAGGCGTAAAGCTCGCCCTCTTTGGCAAGTTTTTCCATCGGGGCATGTTCCCACATCACATCCTCTTTGATGTAGCCAAGCGCCTCTGAATTGATAACAAAGAAGCCACCGTTGATCCAGCCTTCATGGAGCGTGGACTTTTCCTTGAAATGGCGAATCTGGTTCCCTTCAAATTCAAGAGCGCCAAAACGGGCCGGGGGACGAACGGCAGTGAGGGTAACCAGCCCTTTGTTTTCCTGATGAAATTTCAGCAATTTATCCAGATCAACATCGCTGACACCGTCGCCATAGGTCATCATGAAATACTCTTGATTGATCAGTGATGCCAGGTGCTTGAGGCGGCCACCGGTCAGGGTGGTTTGGCCCGTGTCGATGAGATGGACTTTCCAGGGGTCGCAATGATTTTGGTTGATGCTGTGGACCGCACCATCATTGAGCGACACGGAAAAATCCTGATTCAAGCTGTAAAAATCAAGGAAATATCGCTTGATCTGCTCTCCCTTGTAACCCAGGGCAAGAATGAATTCATTGAAACCGTATTGGGAATAGTGCTTCATGATATGCCAGAGGATGGGCTTTCCTCCAACCTCTACCAGCGGCTTCGGGCGAACTTCCGTATATTCCGCCAAACGGGTCCCCATGCCGCCGCAGAGAATCACAACGGGGATATTCTTATTGTTTTCATTTTTCATATTCACTCCCAGGCATCCACTTTGATCATTTCGGGTGTAACATCTCTCTTCCGCAAGTTTCCGGTCAAGGCCTGGATCATCGCAGGCGGGCCGGCTATGTAATAGGTTGTTGCTTGGGGATTCTTCAATTGGCTCCAGATTGCATCGATGGAGAGGAAACCTGTGAAGAATTCCGGTGATTGTTCTTGGGTTGAGCCGCTTTTATTCTTATCGTCGCTTTCAACGAAGTAAGAAGCATGAAAACCGTTATTGGCGGCTGCCTTGGCATCGATTACGTCCCGATAAAGCAAGAGCTGCGGTTTACGGGCGCCATAGGCCAGGAAAATGTTGTTGTGAAATTCATTCGTAAGTCCATCGATGAACGCGATGAATGCGGTTATCCCGGTGCCGCCGGCCAGAAGCGCCACGTTGTTTGCATCCTGGATCACGAAATCGCCGTAGGGGAGCTTTACCCAGACTTGCTGGCCTGGGGTGAGTTCCTTTTCCATGCGGGTGGTGTAACGTCCCTTGACGGAATAGGCAATTTTCAGATGATCCCTTTGGGCCGGGGAACTGGCGATGGAGAAGACACGGGAGTCAGGCCAGAAACCGCTGGGATCATAGTCATCGAGCGTCAGGTGGAGGAACTGGCCGGGCTTGAAACGGGGAACCGGCCGTTCGGGCGCAAGATCAACGGTATAGACGTGATCGCCGTGGTTGGTGATTTTATTTATCAGGCAGCGGAGTTTTTGTGGGGTGGCCATTTACGATACACGCTCCCCTGCCATGAAGCGATCAAACACGGCCTTGACATGATTCAATCGTTTGTCATCAAGCCCGGGATAAACACCGATGAAGAAGGTGTTGTTCATGACGATATTTGTGTTCGTGAGGTCCCCCGAAATTCGATGGGGGATATCCTGATATGCGGGATGGCACAGGAGATTGCCGCTGAAGAGGTTTCTGGTCTCGATGCGGTTGGTCTCCAGAAATGTGGTCAGGTCGTTGCGGGTAAAACCGGCCTGATCTTTCACCGTGATGACGTAGCCGAACCAGGAGGGATCGGAGTTTTCCGTGGCCCTTGGAAGGATCAGCCGGTCTTCGCAGGGTTTTAGAAATCCAGTGATTTTTCGGAAGTTTTCCTTGCGCCTGGCGATGAATTGCGGGAGCTTTTGCAACTGGGCACAGCCTACGGCGGCCTGCATATCCGTAACCTTGAGGTTGTAGCCGATGTGGCTGTAAACGTATTTGTGGTCATAGCCGTAGGGCAGAGTGCCAAACTGTTGGCTAAAGCGTTTCCCGCAGGTGTTGCTTTCCCCTCCAGCGCAATAGCAATCCCGGCCCCAGTCCCGAATGGAGCGGGCGATACGGGCCAAGTCGTCATCATCCGTAGCCACGCAGCCCCCTTCTCCCAGGGTGATGTGATGGGCCGGGTAGAAGGAAAAGGTGGAGAGGTGTCCGAAGGTACCGGTTAAACGGGAAGTATAAGTGGAGCCGAGGGCGTCGCAATTGTCTTCGATGAGCCAGAGGTTGTGCTTTTTCACGAGATCCATGACGGCGTCGAGATCGAAAGGAACCCCCATCGTGTGGGCCATCATGATGGCTTTCGTCTTTGGACCGATGGCTGCGGCAAGCCTTTCGGGGATGGCGGTATAGTCACCGAGGTTGACATCGACAAAAACGGGTATCAATTGGTTTTGGAGAATGGGATTCAGCGTCGTGGGAAAACCGCAGGCGGTGGTAATGACTTCATCACCGGGCTGCAGGCGACGATCCTTGAGCTTTGGCGAAGTCAGGGTAGTCAAAGCAACCAGATTGGCGGAGGAGCCGGAATTCACGAGTATTGCATTCGACAATCCGAGATATTCGGCGAACTCTGATTCAAAGCGCTCTGCATAGCGGTTGGCAGTCAGGTAGAAATCCAGGCTCGCATCGACAAGATTCACGATCTCGTCCGAATCAAAGACCCGGCCGGCGTAGTGGACAAGATCCTTATCCGGATCAAAGGTTTTATTAGCAAACTTCGCCGTGTGGTACTCTTTAACAAGGGCAAGGATTTGGGAGCGGATGGCTTCAGTGGTGGATGGCATGGTCATAATTTACCTCGAAAAGTAGAGTGAAATATTCTTCGCGGCTTATATTGGCTGAGCGAAGATTGTTTTTAATATTAAAATCTTCTCCCTCAGTCTAGATCAAGTTTTTCTTTCTGGAAATCTCTACATATTCAGCGATTTGCTGCGTGCAGAATTTATATGTCGATTCATGAGAGGAGCCCGCGTAAAAGATTTTATACCACTCGGACGTCATTTGCAAACATTCGTCAATCGTGAGGACGCTGTGCCAGTTGAGTCCGGCGTGGGCCTTGTCACAGTTAAGTTTTAGGAGGTTCGCCTCATGAAGAGCCTTCGGGTCAGAGAGGTCTTCCCATTTGCCTTCACCCCAGTATTTTATCAGGCGATCGGTCATGGCGGCGACGGTCAGGTGACTGCCGTCATCAGGGCCGAAATTCCAGGCACCGGAATATTTTTGAGGATCTTGCCACAAGGCTGCACCGAGCTGCAGATATCCGCCGAGGGGTTCCAGGACATGCTGCCAAGGCCGGACGGCACGGGGATTGCGGATACCAATGGACTGATTTCCGCTCAGAGCGCGGATACAATCGGGGACGAGGCGGTCAGCGCCCCAGTCGCCGCCGCCGATGACGTTGCCTGCTCTGGCGGAGGCTGCGCCGATGGGAGAAATTTGAGAAAAGAACGATTTCAGATAAGCGCTGAAAACGAGCTCTGCACACCCTTTGGACGCACTGTAGGGGTCATGGCCGCCCATCGGATCGTTTTCCCGGTATCCCCATACCCATTCGTTGTTTTGATAGCATTTGTCGCTGGTGATATTGACCAAGACTTTGACGCTGGGGGTTTTTCGGACGACCTCAAACACATTGACCGTACCGCCGACGTTTGTATCAAAGGTCAATTTCGGCTCTTCGTAGGAGAGGCGGACAAGAGGCTGCGCGGCCAGATGAAAAACAAATTCAGGCTGATATTTTTTAAAAGCCTCCGTCAACAGGTGGAGATCGCGGATATCTCCATTGATATTCGTGATTTTATCCCGGAGTTTCGTGGCCGAGAAATTGTTGGGTTCGCTGGGCGGATCAAGGGCATAGCCGATAACATCCGCCCCCAATTCCTTCAGCCAGATCGCCAGCCAGGATCCTTTGAAACCTGTGTGACCGGTGATCAAAACCTTTTTATTTTTATAAATATCGTCAAAAATCATAAAAGTCTCTCTTCTCTCTTTCTTTTTTTGGGGGTCAGGTCTTGCATTCCAGTTTTTTATCTCCCGAAAAGACCAGATTCCCGTTTTCATGGAATGATCGTTAACATGAATTCGTTCAGCGCAGCTTCCCAGTTTCTGGGAGATAAATTAAAAGTCTTGGTGATCTTCTCTTTTGATAAATATGAGTTCTGCGGCCGCTTGGTCTTGGTTGGGTAATCTTCCGTAGCAATCCGCTGAATGACAACTTCTTTCGGCAATAATTTCTGATCCTTCGCAAGGCGGTAAATTTCACAGGCAAAATCAAACCAACTGATTTTACCTTCGTTCGTAAAGTGATAAACGCCATAGGCCGAAGAATTCAGACGAACAATGTCCAGCAGCAGCGCCGCAAGATCGGGAGCATAGGTGGGGGTGCCGTACTGATCGCCCACAACACGGACGATATCTCGCTCCTTGAAGAGGCGCAGCATCGTGAAAACGAAATTATTCCCCTGTTTTCCGTAAAGCCAGGCACTGCGGATGATAAAATATTCATCAAGCACTTCAGCAACATTCACTTCACCCTGGTACTTGCTCTGACCATAAACACCCAAAGGATGCGGAAGATCCGTTTCCAGATATGCCCCCGCCTTTGTGCCGTCAAACACATAATCGGTAGAGATGTGAATGAATTTTGCGCCTCTCTTTTTGGCAACCTCCGCAATATTGCGGGGGCCGACAGCGTTGATTTTAAAAGCAAGATCCGGCTCGTCCTCCGCTTTATCGACGGCGGTATAAGCGGCGCAATTGATGATCCAGGAAATGGGTTTATCTGCTGAAAACTCCTGTAGATCACCCAAGTTTGTGATATCGATTTCCTGATCGGTGGCAATATAGGCCAACTCTTTTTTCTGAAGAAGGGCCTCTACCTCTCTTCCCAGCATTCCTTTGTTTCCGATGAGCCAGATCATGGTTTAAAAAACCTCCGCCTGTTGTGAAAATGGAAAAACATCATCGTGCGCCAGCGCCCCGGAGAGGATTACCTTTGTGATGCCCGAATCAACCAAAAGGAATTTCAATTGCGGAAAGTATGTCGCTGCGACGACATATGTAAACTACCTTAGATTATTACCAAAACAAACGAGTGACAAAAAGTTTTTGGCTGTTGATAACTCGGTTCTCTTCTGTCGCAGGCGGAAAAATCATGGGGACAGATTTCAAGTCGATACCTTTGAAGAACGCCCCTTCTTTGTCATTCGCGCCTCCGCTTTCGCGAGGGTAAACTCCAGCGGGTATCTATAAGCTCCGGGAAAGACCAGATTCCCGTTTTCACGGGAATGACAGGGGGAAGCACGGGAATGACAAATTGTTCAAATCAAATGGGCGCTTTACCTCTTATATTAATGAGTTTAACGGCTTGCATGGGCAGGATTTTCCTTTTGGGCTATCGCGCCGATTAGAGTCATCTCCTCAATGCTCGAATGCAAACACCATTTCTTCAAATGCACATAGGCAACAGGCTGATCAGCCTCTTTGTTGCGGATGGACATTTCTTTGTGCCAGCGATTGAAATCGGCCTCACCCTCAACCTCAAAGACAAGAAGGACATTCTCTGGTAGTTTTGGTGCCCTTTTTTCGTCTTCCATAAAGTAACGATGAAACTCGCTGGCCAACATCGCCGTGAATTTATTGTCCAGTGCCTGTGGGACAGTCACAGACTCTCCCACTCATCTAAAGGGATTTCTCTCCCTATTCCCTGTTCGATTTCTTTCAGAAGCGTCCTAACCTGCGGTACGGAGTATTCCTGATTGCCTGGCACTGTAAAGGTATAGGTTCCGTAACGCATATAAAAATGACTGCCACCCGGTTCCGGCGATGCAAATCCGAGTCTCTTCAGCTTTTTTATGAAGGCCCTTCGCTTACATGGTTTCCATTTATGCATGAGCCACAGCAGTTCCACCCTGAAAGGCAGGCATCCTTACGTTCAAGTTAATCCTGCCCATAACCGGCAATTTGTCCCCATATCGAATCTTCACAATGAGCCAGCCTTCAAGGCTGGATTTCAGCTCCTGTTCACATTGATAAAGCGTCGCTCCAAACGCTATAACCCCTGGACATTCGGAAATCTTTCCGGAAAATGATCCGTCTTCCAGTTTGTCGTAAACCGCGGTACTCATAGCCTTATCGATATATTCTATAAGCATGATATCTTCTCCAGAGTGTATTTTGGGGATCAGGTCTTGCGGTGACAGTTATAAATGGGATTGGGGTTCATCTCGAGACCTTTGCACAACTCCCTTATTGGTCACCCCGGGGAAAGCCGGGGTCCAGAAGGTCTTGAAAAGACTGGATACCGGCTTCCGCCGGTATGACGATTTGGTAATTTTTAGGAGAAATTCAAAGCTCTCATAGTGACGATGGTCGCCTTTCCCGCGTTCGTTATCATATCCAATTGCCCTGACACCGTTTACGATGCAGACTTGGCGAGTACTTAAGTCCGTGCGGAGTGCATTCGGTTACGTGAACGATCCAGGCTTTCAGTTCCATGATGTGGTCATCTGCATTCCGCTCTTTTCTGTGCGTCAGCAGCTTTGCTTTCATAGTTGGCATATTAAACCAATCGTTTTCATGATGTCAATGTCTGATCGCTCTCTTCGGCCAATACGGTCCTGCCGGAAATTGCCCTGTTGCGTGACATGGCGAGGATAACCAACGGCAATGGTTCTGGATACTCTGGGCATTTGGAAATTAATAGGGAGCTGTCCCTAATTAACGCGGCGCCCCAAGAAGTGCTCTTTGTGATCGACGATAAGCTCTCGTATTTTTTCGTTTTCCATACATCTATCTCATATATTTCAATAGCAATGCACAATATGTGATTTTATATTGCAGTGCAAATGAAATTTTTAATTAGGGACAGCTCCCGATTAATTCCGGAAATAATCGGGAGCTGCCCCTGATTAAACCCGCCGCGATCTTCAGAAGCTCGGATGGATTTTGCAGACGGTGGATTTCATCGAGAATAATGGTGCGCCCTCGGAGGGGTCGAAGAAACCCTTCGGCATCTTCCAGCATCGCCCGAATCCTGGGCAACTCGCAATCGAAGTATTCAGCATCAGCAAGACTTTGACTCAGAAAGGTCTTGCCCACCCGCCTGACCCCGGAAAGCCAGATAACAGAGCGCCTTTCCCAAGCCTTGCCTATCTGCTCTATCCAGAATGATCTTTTTTCTTCATGCAACCATACTTTCATATAGTGACACTAATTGCAGGTAAGGTCTATTTAAGCCAAGATCTCGCAGGATCTCGTTAATTTACCCTTATTTCCACCCCTGTTTGCCGACAGAAAGATATCAGGGATTTATATTCCTTCTCGACTATCGCGCGCAAGATATCCATCTCCAGTTCCTGGTACTCATGAATAGCCACATTCCTGAATCCTGTCATCGCAATCATGGCCCGCGTGGTTTCTTCACTCAACCTATTTGCCTTCTTGAGGAGGATAAACAGCTCCGCGCTGCTTTGAGGTGACCCGAGATGATTTTCTGCCACAAGATGCTGTGCAAGATCGATGGCCGCCTGGCAGGCCCGTTCAATATTCAAAATCATCGCATCGATATGGGTGTAATTATCTAGTGCAGGATTAAAGGCATACTCCTGCCGCATCCTCTTTAAGGAGCGTTCTATCGCCGCGGCCTTGTTCAAGACCACATTATCCGGCCCTGTAGGCATCCAGCACCTCCTTGCGATCCAGATTGAACTGAATGTACATTCCCATTAAACCGGCTCTGCGAAGAGAAACTTTTTCATGATTTCTCTCAAAAACGGGGACGCCCGACAGAAAGGCTTCCCGGGAATAGACCAAATTTGCCGAGGAAATTTCCCCAAAATCCACCGAACGCTCCAATTTATATGCAAGATCATTGGCTATTTTCAGCCTCTCTCGGGGACTCATTTCCGCTCCCGCTTCCAGCATCAAGGCCAAATCAATATCGCTCTCCATTCCCAGATTCCCCCTGAGGGTGCTTCCCAGCAGATAAACCGCCAGAACCCTGGCATCGCCGCCTAAAATCTCATTTGTGCAGCGTCTTATTGTTTCAACCAATTCCATAAGTGCGACTTTTGAAAAACGCCCCTCTTTGTCATTCCCACCCGCGTTTTTACGGAATGATTGTTAGCATATTGACTTCACATTGATATTTGCTCTGTCCATAAACATCCAGTGGATGCGGAGGATCCGTTTCCAGTATGCCTTTATTTCCGATGGGCCAGATCATGGCTCAAAAAACCTCAACCTGTTGCAGGAAGGGTAGAACCGCATCCTTTGTCGAGACGATGGAATTGGCGGCGGGCCAGGGAATGGCAATATCCGGATCATTCCAGCGGACGCCTGCATCGGCTTGCGGGTCGTATTCGTTGGTGCACTTGTAGAGGAGATGGACATCTTCGGTAAGCGATATAAATCCGTGGGCAAATCCGGGTGGAATATAGAGCATGGCATGGTTTTGGTCATTCAGCTCTACCGCCACCCATTTCAGAAAGGTTGGCGACTTTCGGCGAATATCAACCGCGACATCCCACACACCGCCTTTGAGGACCGACACCAGTTTCCCCTGCGCCTTTGGGTTCTTTTGATAGTGGAGTCCGCGGATAACATCCTTTTTTGAAAAGGAAAAGTTGTCCTGGACAAAATGCGTCGGCAGGCCGGCTTTCTCGAAATCGGAAGCCTTGAAAGATTCGAAAAAGAATCCCCGGTTGTCCGGAAAGACTTTCGGTTCAACGAGGATTACGTCAGGAATGTCAAGAGGGGCGAAGGAAAAGGGCATTGTTCAAACTCCGGGGTTATGATCAGTTTTGTGTTGTCATTTGATGACTCTCACTTACGCCATCTCATTGAAAATTCTCTCCAGATATTCGCGATAGCTCGATTTGGGGGTCTCCGCAATCACCTGCTTCATCTTCTCCCTGTCGATAAAGCCCATGCGCAGGGCGATCTCTTCGAGGCAGGCAATTTTCAAGCCCTGGCGCGCCTCCAGGGTGCCGATGAAATGGCTGGCCTCCAACAGACTGGTGTGGGTCCCCGTATCGAGCCAGGCAATGCCGCGCCCCAGCGGGACAACATGCAGATCACCGCGCCGCAGATACTCCATATTGACGTCCGTGATCTCCAACTCTCCCCGGGCCGACGGCTTCATCGATTTGGTAATTTCGGTGATATGCCGGTCATAAAGATAGAGGCCGGGCACCGCATAATTGGATTTCGGGGCGGCCGGTTTTTCTTCGATACTGATCGCTTTTCCCGTTGCGTCAAACTCCACGACGCCATACCGCTCCGGATCATGAACGCGATAACCGAAGATGACCGCGCCATCGTTGAATTCCTTGACGATTTTGTCAAGCCCCACCTTTCCATAAAAAATATTATCACCCAAAATCAAGCAAACAGGATCGCCCGCGATAAATTCCTCGCCCACAAGAAAGGCCTGGGCAATTCCCTTGGGCTCCGGCTGCACCCGATAGGTGATCTTTATGCCCCAGCGGCTGCCATCGCCCAGGAGAGATTCAAAGCGAGGGGTATCGCTGGGGGTGGAGATGATCAGAATATCATCGATCCCGGCCATCATCAGGGTGGATAACGGATAGTAAATCATCGGCTTGTCGTAAACCGGCTGCAACTGTTTGCTCGCCACCAGTGTCAACGGGTAGAGCCTGCTCCCTGCGCCACCGGCAAGGATAATACCTTTTTTGATGCCTTTATTGATGCCAATCATATCTTCAGACCTTTCCATAACTCCGTCTCCAGACAATGTGAAAATAGGGAAAATCGGTTTCTGTCCCTCGTATATTGAAAGTTAGCATACAGTGTTTGTTTTGAGAGTTCGTTCTTTTTTGGTAAAACCATTTTAGGAATTTTGGGGTCTTGCATTTTAGCGTTTTGCGGGAAAACTAGTGCTGAGGACTGACTGAGTGCTGAGTGGAGGGCGTCGGGCTT
>Ga0247840_10002602_pt1 | contig 31945 bp, 34 predicted proteins | sample LaCruzMarch2015__FD_192404 | JGI IMG/M metagenome (GOLD analysis project Ga0247840, IMG submission 192404) | Freshwater microbial communities from meromictic Lake La Cruz, Castile-La Mancha, Spain - LaCruzMarch2015_17m | ecosystem: Environmental > Aquatic > Freshwater > Lake | place: Spain...
TCAATGCTTTATCAGATGGAGAAGTATGTCCATCTTTATCTTCATACATATCAAGCAATGATTTTTTACCGCTTTTATCTTTACCTGTAAGCTCAAAAAATTTACTAACATTGTTGAGATTGTTATCTTTAAGCATCCATGTTTCAAATCCTGATATACAATCTTTTGTTCCTCAAGAAATATCTCTATAAGAAAATTTATCAGCAGAATATGTTCTGCTTTTATCATTTTTACCGACAAATTTAGCCTTACTAAATCCTCCATTACTAAAAAGATCAAGCATCCTTTGGAGCTTATATTGTTGATTGATATCTTTTACCCAAATTCCAGGAACAAATCATCTTGTTCTACAAATATCTTTGATTACTCATTGAGTATCAGACATCGTCATCGTCAAAAAGATACCAGAGAGCATACCAACCATTACTGCCATTTCAAATACCTTCCATTGGCTAGGATTCATTGCTTTGGTAGCCATAGTTTTGAGAAAAGGGACAGCTTGTTGTGGCCTATCACCCAAGAGTCTAAAATACTCAGCTCTAGCAAAATCAAAACTTGCATCCTTTTTGACCTCCACAGGCATCTTGAAAAACTCACCATATCATTTGTCCAATTCATTGATGAAATTTTGGGAATATTTTTCATAAAAATAGTATTTTTCTTTATCACCAGCATCACCACCGATTCAGAGCTGTCTAGCATCCATAACATGCACAATATACTTCATTTCTAGTTCTAATATATCATTTTTTTTGGCATCAGTCCACATACTTGGATATACAGCAGATCATTGTTCCATCTCTTTGATAAGTTTTTCACGCATAGCAAGATATCTTTGCTGATGTGCAGGTCACAACAGAACATTAATTCGCATACCTTTAGCAGCAAGTTGCGGATTTCTATTATATGGTCATTTTCATTTGGCAATCATAGCCAACAACATTGCTGCAGCTTTGTAATGAGGTTTTATAACAATTTGCCCGTCAAGCATAGGCTTGAGATAGGTATTGTAAATAAGTGAAAAATCACCATCTTCATAAAATTTCTTCCATTTTTCGACTTTTTTCCATATTCTACCATCTCTCTCAAGAAACGCATCCATTCCCATTTGTTCAAATGATGCAGATATTCTTCCAAAAGGAGAAAGAAATCATCCTAGACTATTCCAAACTTGCCCATTTTTCATCAGGATATCCGTCAACTCTTCTGTTCTTTCATCATCATATTTTTTCATACTATCCTTGATTTTACTCGCTCAATTTGTGAAAAAACTGATAATATTTCCTATACTATATCCACGTCTTGTAGTAGGTGCTTCTTGATCAGCTACCTTTTGTTTACTCGTCATTTGTTTTGTTTGTTTTTCACATTTTGGCTGTAATCCCTTTTCTTTGATAAATAACAAAAACGTAGCATAATCCATAGTATGGGCATATGTTTTCTTTACATCACCACCCTTTTCGTCTTTATCCATAAATTCACCCGTAAGGGTAATAGTATGATTAGCGTTATGTTTTACCTTATACAAACAATATCTAGCAGCAACCTCTTCATCATATTTTTCTCAAACACCTGCTTCATATCGACCAAAATGAGTAACTTTTTCACCAGCAAAATCACCAGCAGTAAATTCAAAATTTCAAGAAGCTCGTTTTACTCATGACAAATGATTTTTTTCCAAATCTTTGGCCAATCATCATGATTGTATTTTTTGGATGTGATCATCCATAGACAATCACGTAGAATTTGGCATTTTATAGATATCACCAAAAGTATCTTTAATATTTTTAAATGCATCAGGAGAAAGAGGAAGCTTTTTGGTAGCTCATTCACTACCTCATAAAGACAATTCACCACCATGAATTTTGACCGTAAAGGTTCATTCTGTCTCATCAATTTTGGTAATCTCCAAATACATCCACGCTTTTCCTTCTAGTTTAGGATACAACTCACTATCTCCATAAGAAACATACATTTTTGTCCCTTCTACAAATCATCAATTTTTTTCATTTTCTGGAAAATTATATCATTTGAGATGTTTCCATTCAGTCAAAAGTTTTTGATATTCTGATGTTTCTTTATGTTCATTAGGTTTCAAAACAGGGGTATCTTCAAGTGGTTCTTCGTCGTTTTCTGCTTTATCTTTATATACCTCTATATCACCAAATTTTTCTGCAAGTGCATGTTCTTGCTTAGAAGACATTTTCGTATTCATTTTTTGTTGTTCAATCACATACCCGAAAAGCAAAGCACCAAATCAGTCACCATTGAGATTTATTTTTTTGTCTAGAATCTCCACATCACATAATGCTTGCTCATTATCTTTGATAACAATAGGAAGCGGATTTTCACCTTCTTTGGCTGGCCAAGTAAGCAAAGTCCTTGTATCGCTAGGAGCAGTGATAGGTTCTGAGTACAAAAACAATTCTTTTCCATCATAATTTTTGTCATTATATTTTTCATCAATAGGACAATAAGAAGAAAGATATCAGCTAACTGATTGTCCATTTTTTGTAAGTTGTACTTTATACCCTTCATTGATACGAACAGGTCAATTTTTCGCCGTAAACGGAGTATAGAGAGAAGTAAAAACAGGATTTTTTTCAAAGAAATCAACATTACCATCACTCAATTGTACCTCAAAATTGAGGGGAAGTTTTATCATATCACGACCAAAATCATCCAAGGAAGGTAAAGTAGTACGTGCGCCAGACAAAAATCACTTCTTAGTAAACTTCAAAGGAAGTGGACCATATTTGGTAGGTACTATCATGTCCATTTTTTTGAGATCAAAAAGATCATGGACAAACTGAGTAAGATCATCCTCACTTAGCGAGAGCAATTCAGGAACCTTATTTTTGATCGTATCTTTGATTTGATCCTCAATCAATGCAGAAACAAGGGTTTGTTGTTGATCAGGAGACAAGACAGAAAAATCAAAATTACTTGCTACCAATTGAGCAAACACATCAGCCAAAGCGGCATTTTTACTTCTAAGAAACGCTATATAGGCATCCCATCTACGCTGTTCCTTTTGTTGTTTAAGCGTTTTCATTTTTTTTCTTAATTCTTTTTTTTCTTCTTCAGAAGAAGAAGCAGTAAATTGTTCATTGCATGCAACAATCTCTTGCTCAAGATGAAGAAAATCAGAAGAAAACGCAGGATCTACAAGAGCAATATCTTTGCTATTAAAAGGATATATCTTGAAGATATAATCAACATAAGAAGGAAATTTTTTGAAGGTATCGCCTATAGCAGTCACATAGGTAGCAATCGTTTCTTGATTTTCTTGGACTTCTTCAAACAATTGACGAGTCACCAGTTTATTGAAAACACGTCTAAAATATTGTTCCTGTTCAGAAAATCATTTGCTAGCATCAAAATTCCTTCCTGTCGCAAACAATTCTTTTTGGATATCACCATTGGTAACCATAATATCATCAAGCTTTTTAGCCAGCTTTTCATCAATTTCTGACTCATGATCTTTAGTAAACTGAAGCCATTCTTGTTTGAAAGTGAGCAAATCTTGATAGGAAGAAAGCATAGATACAGGAGTAGAAAATTGTTTTTTGAAGGCAATTTTGAGCGCTCATGGCAATATTGCTTCGATTTTGTTGATAGCAACGGTCACCATAATTCTCTCTGTTGGATTATAGTTTGGTGAAAGAATATGTTCTGCTTGTTCAGCAGCCGTTTTGCCTAAAGAGATATGTTCTTTTTCAAGAAATTTTTTCCAAAGAGCAGCAAGATTATCACTATTTTTAATCTTTCCATCAGGATCAACCTTGAAGCTATGGACATCAAATCATACAAGCGTAGCAAATTGACCGAAAGCAGTAGCAGGCAGATTATTGATATCATCCTCACAAAATGTTTTGAGTCATTCTAAACTTTTCATCACAACATGTTCCTCAGTATCTTCAGCTTTGAAGGCATTATGAAGTTTAGTTGTTTCCTTATCGTCCAAAATACGCGGCAATGAAAATCATCTATCTTTAAATGCTTCGATATATATCGGCAAATCTTTTTTCTCTATCTTATCAAGTAAACTAGGATGTTCTTTTTCAAAATATTTCCAAAATTGCTCTAGATATTCTTTACTCCCATACATCTCTTGTCTTTGCAATTCATCATGATCAGGAAGTTTATCAAAAGCAGCAAAAGCATCACTGAGTTCACCCAAAAAAGCATTTGAAATATTTTCTTTTTTGGGACTGTTTTCAGGAGTCTTTTTTTGATCAGTATCAATGTGTTTTGAACTCTTAGATTTTTTTACCATAACAATACTATTTGGAGAATAAAGGCTTTGCGGTTTAAGCTTTGAACTTGAGGCTTTAGACTAACATACTATAATGATTTGCCATGAAAATGCAAAGTAAGACACAAAAAAATATCCAAAAAAACACTGACTCCTCATCAGCGTTTTCCTTTCTCCTTTCTGTATTCTATGTAGTATTTTCTCCCCTTCGAGGACAAATGAATTCTACATGCTATTTAGGGCTGGAACAAAGTGTCTGGAACAAATACTACATTTTTTACCCCAGGAAATTGCATTACTGTTTTTTTGATAAGATTGGATAAGATCAAGATACGGGCAGATCCTCCTGCAGTAAATCATGCAACTTCTGAGAATTGAAGGGTCAATGTACCATTACTAGCTAAATCGCTAGAGAGTAGTTTAAAATTTTCGTTGGGAAATTCGGTAGTAAATCATTGTGTTATTTCCGCAGCAGTTAATTTTCCTTTAATCAGTTCGTTGAGCGTATCTACAAGAAGATTTTGGCTTGCAGGAAATATACGATACACCGGCAAGATTGAATCAATATTTACCTGTTGTTCTATGGGTAATTTTTGATCTTCTATGGTATTGAAATAATAAAGTCCAACCTTCATCGGAGCAGTAGTCTGAAAAGGGGAATTTTGGGCCGGCGTTTGAGATTCAAATTCAGATTGTAATTTTTGGGTGATAAGCATCAGTTGGGTTTGGATACCACTAAGCTGATCAGTAACATCAAGAGAAGTGTTCCCTGTCAAACATACTTGTGGAGAGACAGCAAATCGTGAACCTATTTCTTTAGCAAGTGGCTTGTTAAACAATCTCACATATGATCGGAACAGGAAAATCAGAAGAAACCAGATTATGGTAGTCCAGAAAATTTTTTTCATACTCATAAGAGTAAAAAAATAAAGTATACTCTGTAGCTAAAAGCTTTATGCTTCAAGCTTTATGCTTCAAGCTATCGTCTAATTAGTCCCTGTCATAACAACATCAGGAGTAACAAGCGGTGTAGGAGTAGTTACTGTTGGTATAATAGAGCTTACAAGAAGTTCAAGCTTAGTTTGTACATCAGTAAGTGCAGTTTTGATAGTAGCAATCTCAACGGCAAGATCAACTCAGGTACCAGAAACAATACTATCTCCGCTCGCAGTGATAGGTTCTCCACTCGTTGTTATTGTAGTAACACCAAGGAAAGTACTTGCCTGTGTTGCTAAGTTGGTATCAAACATTTTCATATAGAAAGCGAATCCAACAAAAATAACAATCCAAAAAATAGTAGTCCAAAAAATCTTTTTCATAGAGAAATAATGAAACGATAAAACAATGAATAAACTTTTATTACTTACTGATTTTTGTTTTTTGCTAATAATTAATTACCTGTTGATACAGTAGCATCAGGAGTAACTACAGGCACTATAGCTGATGTACCTACAAGCGTATCAAGTTTAGTTTGCATATCAGCAAGCGTTGTTTGTATAGTATTTACCCCACTCATAATATCAACCTGAATAGTACTAGAAATAATTTCTCAACTAGCAGTGATGTTTGGTGTATCAAGCCAGTTATTTATACGTGTTTTCATCTGTACATCAAACATAGGAAGAGACAATATGAATCCAGCAAATACGATAATCCAAAAAAGAGAAGTCCAAAGAATCTTTTTCATAAGCATATACTATATAAAATAAAACAAGATAAGTCTATTGTTTTGACAAACAAAATCAAATTATTTTCTTTGAGTAACAACCACCATTATTTTTGCAATATTTTTTGAAAATCTGCAGGTAGAGGTGACTCAAAACTCACTTGATCATTTTCAAATGGATCCAAGAAACTATATTTTCGACAATGAAGCAACTGTCTATTGATACCCAATGACGAATACAACACCATATTAGTTGAGGGATTCCCATAGACAAGATCACCAAGGACAGGAAATCATTCACTACTGACATGGATTCTGATCTGATGCATTCTTCATGTATGGATTTTGACTTTCAAAAGGGATATAGGACCAAGCTCTGGATGTTTGATAAATTTTTCCAACCAGCATTCAGTTTTGGCTTCCAATCACGCATCAAAATCTATTTTGACTTGTGATCTATCAAATTCTTTATTGTAGGTCTTGGTCAGTGGTTTTTTGATAATAAGATGTGCAGGGAACTTTCCCAAAACGAAGGTAAGATAATATTTGTCTATATCTCTTTCTCTGATGATACTATTGATATACTGTAAGGCTTCATAACTTTTGGCAGCAATCAAGACTCACGAAGTATCTCTATCAAGTCTATACCCAAATGCAGGCTTGAAAGTAGCGGTTTTGTATTGTTCAGCGTATCTATCCAAGTAATCATTCATACACAGATCGTTCCAATGTTTATTTCCTGGGTGCATAGGGATACCTGGGGCCTTATCAAAGACAATCCAATGTCTATCCTCAAACAGAAGCTGTTGTTTGACCTTGTTCGTGTCTAGTTTTTCTAGTTTACGGTCTTTTTGGCTCACCAACATCGATAAATTCTCGCTTCCCATCTCTACTGTATCATGTATAGCAACCACATCATTGACGTGCAATCTATATTCTTCTTTTACTCTTTTCCCATTGACTTTTATCAATCATTTCCTAATTGAACTATAAATATCCGCAAGACGAACTTTCGGATATTTTTTGAACCATTTTCTCAAAAACCTATCAAACCTCTGGTCAGAAGAGCTTTTATCTATTATTATCTCCATATGAATAGTATACGAAACAAAAGAAACCCAAAAAGTATAAGGAAGTATAGGTATCCCCTGTCCATTTACAAGATGAGCTCTCTAGTCAAATTAAGATATAGACATACACCTATATATCTATTTTATATTTGTAAGGTAGTAACTATATTCTTAAGTCTAGGCCCTAAAAAAACTTTAGTTATATAATTTTTTTAAAAAAATGGTTATTAGTGATTATATCATATGCAGAGATAAATGGTTGGTAGCTAATGAGGAGGAGAGAGAAACAATATAGCGTATGTGTAAAACATTTCTTGATTTTTGGAGGGAAAAGAATACATATACACCCACACCAATATTTTTTGTGTAATGGTGATTGTAGCTACCCACCGTGGGAGGTTCAATAATCAAAACATTAGGTACTATGTATATGGCGGCTGTAGCTCAGTTGGTTAGAGCGCTCGACTGTGACTCGGGATGTCGCGAGTTCGAATCTCGTCAGCCGCCCCATACGTGAATAAATCCTCTAATCAAGGATTAAGATAGGTAGTTACCGATGAATCGTCGTTTATTGTTATGTTCAAAAACAATAAGCTGACGATTTTTCTTTTTTGAACATAATTTTTTCAGGGAAAATTTTTACTAGCATTTTGTATTACTTCAAACAGTGCTTCAGATTCTAATATATCATTTCTTTCATTATCTTTGAGTATATCAATATCTGCTTGTATATTATGTATAAGTGTTGTAAGCCTATATTTTTCTTTATCATAAATCTCTTGTTCTTTTTCGTCTTTTTTCTCTCACATATATTTTAGTATATAGTCATTAAGTTTTCTTTCAAATTTATTTTTATCCAATTCTAGTCATCTTTTTTCTTTAGTACGTTTTTTTAACCTCTCTTCAAATTTACTTACCATAAACACACGATATTTTTCATATGCATCATCAGGTAGCTTCATTTTACTTAATGTCTGCATTATAATCTTTTCTACAGAATCATATTTAATTTCTAATCATTTATATTTAGATTTATCATTAGCACACCTATATCTGATCTGTTCTGGGTTTATAATATTTCAAAGAGTAGTATCAGGATTTGTAACTTGTAGTCTGACTAATTTCTTGCGAAATCTTTTTATATTCGGCAAATTAAAGGTTAGACTATAATTGTCTGCTGTCTTAATAAAGTCTTGAGGCAATGGAGTGGCATAATAAAATTCCTCTTTTACCTCTTTTCTTGATTTAGGTCATTGGTTATCATAATGCCTTTCAATCAGATATTGATGATCGGATTCTGATATCAAAGGTTCATATCAGGTATTAAGATCATTTAGATTAACAAAATCATCTTTACGATAAAACATTCCATAATAAAAAGGATCAATTCGTATTGCATACATATTTTTACCTTTGAACTCTGTTTCTTTTACTACCTTGCCAGTGTCATTAAATCTTTGTTTTACATATCATTTCTTTTTGAGCCGGTTTACAATAACCTTGTCTGATTTATTTTCATCTATTTTCATCCTAAATGCCTGTTGCCATAGTTTGAAGAATTTTTGATGTGGTTGATGAAATCCAGATGGAAGAAAATAATATCAATGTTTATATGTTCCAAGAGCTTTTCCATCTTCAAATTTTGAAGCCATTCCCCTCTTGGTATCTTCTGAAACCTTATCAGAGTATTGTTTGGAGAAGACAAACCATATACCAAGCATCATTTTACCCGAAGCAGTATCCTCAAAGTGAAAATTAGTATATTTTAGATCTATTTTTCATTCATCCACAAAATTTATTATTTCTCATCATTCTACCATATTTCTTGCTTGTCTATCAGGAGAGTAACTTAACAGCCCCTTTATCTTACCTTGTTCAATTAATTTCATCAAACTCCTCCATTTTGGTCTTTTTCAAGGTGTTTTTCCAGATTTTTGTTCTTTAATGATAAATAGATTTCTAGTCTCCTTATATAGCCTTTGATTACTAATCTCTGGGTCTAAATCTTCCTTTAATATCTCTTGTGTATTTTCAAAATCAGAAAAATCATCAGGCTTTGACTTTATCTTCAATCAATTATCTCTGGCATAATCCACACATTTCTTAATTTGATCTGGTATTGATTGAACTTGTTTTTCTGTATCTTCTTCAGTGGACTTTCTACAATAAATAACGTATTCTATAGGTCAGTTAATATCATCCATAGTAATTTAGTTATAGATAAAAGATGTTCAATAACTGAACATATATCTATTCTTATCATAATATAAATCAATAAGTTTTGAACTAACTACGTAGAGGGATTGATTCTGCTCAAAAAATAGTAGTCATCTCATACAATACCTCACCAATATCAGACTTCTGTTTAGTCTGACCAACCTTTAAAAATATTCTAAGTATTGGAACAATTTTCTTGTTATAAGAAAATGAAATCCCACATACCTTAGAATTTGATCATGTTGCCTTATTACTCTTACTCATGGTAAAAAAGGTATTACTCCTTTTATTACAAATATTCGTTACGCGTTTTATAGTGGCTGCCCCACGGTGGAAAATTTTTTCTAATTATCAGCTTGGTCTGTTTGTTATTACGCGGCCGCTCCGCTAGTGATAATTATAAAGTAGATAATTAGATTAAATAAAAGTCCCTTTTGTTTTCATAATGTTTTTGTAAATATAAACATATTATTTACAAAAACAAGTATTTTAGACATTCATATCATGTTCAATATCCATTTCTAGAGAAAGCATTGTAGCTTCTATATCATCATTTCAATTAAATTTAAGTATTTTATCTCTTTGTTCAGGATTCACTGATACTCTCCATGCTAATAATGGATATTTCTTTTCTTTCATTGCTTTATCAAATATCTCTTCATTAGTTAATTTTGATATTGAGACAGACATGCGTTATTAATCATAACTAAAATACTACAACTAATTTGGTTGTAACTCATAATCTAATCATATATGATCATCATATATTCAATGCATTTTATGAAATCATTGTTTCCCTCTTACTTGAACCTGAATTCTCAAAGCATTTCCAGCTGTTTTTAAATCATCAGCGGTAATTGTATATGTAATAATATTCCTATTTTCAAAATATTGTCCTCTTCCATACCAATCATTAAAAAGTTGAGAACTAGAATTCCAATTATATTCTAAAACATCTCAATTAGGATCAATAGCACTAACCTGAATATTAACGGTATCTCATATTTTAAGTACTGGAACTATAGTTTTTGTTCTTAATCCATTTATATCAGGCACGTTTCCCTTATCATCAGATATGGATATTATATATGGATATTTGTCAGAAATGATTAATTGACAAGAGTTGTTTAGATATTCATATCTATCTGCACAATTCAAATTTTGCTTAATATTTTCTTGTAAATTTATAATATCTTTTTCGTTTAATCAAGTATTTACTCATGTTTTTGTCACCGACTGTATTATATTTTTTTCCAGGGAGCCTTTATTAAAATTTATTTTTGATACACGGAATAATAGTTTTCCAATTTCTCCTCTTGTTGTTAAATTATCAAAATTAGCTATATAATTTAATTTTAATCAACTCAAGATTCAAAATTCTTTTGCCTTCTCAAAATATTTTTGTGCAAAGTGTTGTTGTGTTTCATCTTTTTTACCATCAATCATTCTTATTGCAACCGTCATTGCTTCGGCATTAGTTAATGCATTTTGCGGCATAAAATATCATTTGGATCATTGGAACAGTCATAATTTACAAGCATCCTTAATAAAATCTTTCAGATCTGGTCGTCATTTATCTACATCTTTTAATAGATTACACTCTATTTTCGTTTGATCGGGAACTAAGTTTAGTATCCCTTTAGCGTATTGTACAAAAAACTTAGCGGCCTCATCTCTTCTTAAAGATTGATTGGCCATAAAGTCTTGAATATTAGTAAATTTAGTTAATCAGTTTTGATTCAATCGCTCAACAGATTCTTGTAATTCATTAATATAATTACTAGTATCGCCGGTTACATTAGTAGATGTTATTACATTTTTTATTAACTCACAGGTTGTTTTACTTAAATTCCAATCATATCATACATTACAATAACATAAATTAGTGGTGTTTTTATAGTATACATTAGGTCAATAGGAATCTTGACACATTTGTATAGGTGTTTTTGCAGTATTCACTGTGGTAGTAGCAGTATTCAAACACTTTTCATATAATTTTAGTTTTTTATACGCTTCATTCCATCTATTAACCATATATGACCTAAAAAATGGATCATTGGTAGTTTCTCAGCCATTATCAATTGTTTCTTGTTCAATTGCTTGTACAAAACCATCATAACTTCAATATTGGAGTATAATTTCTACATCAGTAGTTTTATATGAGGAACAATCTGCTCATAATACAGGAGCAATGAAAAACAAAGTAATAAACACAACTAAATATTTTTTCATAATTCTAACATAGGACATAAATATCATTATATATACCCTTAATATAGATATTTTCAATATAAAATAACGCATATATTATGCCACAATCTGTTCTGTAGTTTTATATGATGTCATAATTTATAATTCATTATTTATTCGTTTATTGGATAAATAATGGATATTAAGAAAGTTTTTTGAGAAAAGGTTAGACAATTGAGAAAAAAACAATGATTTTCTCAAGAAGGATTTGCTGTAAAATGTAAAATACATAGAACACATATGGGATTAATTGAAAATTGAAAAACAAATCTGACCTTAGAAAATATAGAAAAATTAGCTAAGGCTTTAGGCCTATCAATTGAAGAGTTGTTCAAATGACTAAAATAATCCAAACAATTTCTATTGGAAACTACTATTTAAAACGAATATATAAAATATTTAACGACTATTATGTAAATACAGATTAATTGATAATCTTCTTCTTATATATTATCTGATCAAGTATAGATTTCACATCAGGATGTATACCAGTAGTTTCTACTTTCATCTTAGATTGATTCATCCAATTTTCTTTGAATCTATTATTCAATACAAACTGGATATTGTTACCATTTTTACCAGTAAGTAATTGTTCTTCTAAGTAATTCTCTAATATTAAATTAATTTGTGCTATCACAACGGAAAATTGTTGACTTTTTTTGTTTTCATTAAAAAATCAATTACTGATTCCACAGTGTATTTGGAATCAGGATAATGTCTTATGTTTTTTATATCTATCACAATACGTAAAATATTCTACTGCCCTCTTTCGTAATTCTTCTGAAGTGTAGTTAATAGCTTGATAATCTATGGGCAACAAAGGATATTTATTTTTTTTAGATTTAATTACCTTCTTCATTTCATAATATATAAGATATAAACCTTATTTTATAAATCTAGCTTATTACATGCATCAGCTATTTCATCAGCAGTAATTCATAAGTATCTCTGTGTCACCGCTAAGGATGAATGATTCAATTTATGTTGTATTATCTCTAGTGGAATAGCATTTAACCTTGCTTGATATCCCCAAGTTTTTCTTAACGTATGTCCTCAGAAATTACCCTTAAGTCATACATCTATACACCATTGATGAATCATCTTCCATGCTTGCTTTCTATCAATATGTTTTTCTCCCTTAGGAGTCCTTTTAGAATGAAAAAACACATAATAATTTGGCTTAGTAACGATATGTTCATACAATTCCCTGTATAATTTTAACGTCTCCTGTACTTTGGGTGTTATTGTTATTCTATTGCTCTTATTTGTCTTTTCTTCCTTAATATCAAAGAAAGTCTTTATATTTCATCAATCATCAAACAAATCGTTGATTTGTATCCCTAATAAGTCTGAAATTCTTAATGCTGAGTTTATCCCCAATTCAAAAAGAAGCAGATCTCTAATCTTATTTTCGCCTCTTAACATATTTTTGATCTGAGCAACTTTTTTGATATCTCTAATAGGTTCTACAAATTGCATTATTTAATAGACTTAATATATAAATATATAATATATGTCTATTATTAGGGAATAGATATAAAATTACAATAGAAAAAAAACTAGGTAATTAGCCCAATATTATGTTTTAGTAGACTTAATGATATTATGTCCAATAAGGGTATGCGTGTATTCTTAGAAATTACTTACTAGATATTTAATGAAATTACTGAACTACTGGGACATGCTTAAAATAAGCTGTTCATAGATGATTCTCTATAGCTTTTATAGATGCGGACATTCAGAAAGTATGCATATATGAATGATGAACAGACAAGACCAAATCTTGCAAAGTTTGGTCAGCTTCTAGTGATTCAACCTTGAGTCATATTTTCTTACAGTCATTCAATGATATATGTCTAGCGTGTTCTTTATGGGTATCATTATCTCATAGAAATTTAGTTACTTTAAGAGCCTGTTCTATTTTTTTAGCTTTTTTACTTTTAGAAAACATATTGCTTTGTAGCCATTTATTTACAATCTCATTAGTTTGATCTTTTGCCTTAATGCATTGTATAATAAAATCAGGGCTATATTTAGATATTAAGACCTGTCGTAGTGGCATTATTGCGGGTGTTGTTATTATTTCTTCTTTAGCTTTTTGGAATCATTCTATAACTCATCGTGCAGACATTCACCTTATTTGGGGATCAATTGGTCATATATTAGATTGTTTTCACATAAGTATTTTATTTGCAGAACAAGCTATCATAGTTCATGCTGACATTGCCATTTGTGGAATAATTACTCTAATCTTTGATTTATCAAAAATACTTCGTAAATAATGAACAATGGACTCTGCAGCAGATATTCCTCATCAAGGTGTATGCAATATAATATCCAAATTTTTTGTTTTATCTAATTTATATACAGCATTCATAAATCAGTTTTTATCATCATCATTAATACTTACAGCATTAGGATTAGCCTCTGGTTTTTGCAACCATCAACTATAATAGCATATAACATTATTTCATGTATATTCATGTAATGCTTTTAGGTATTTTCTACGTACTGTATCCAAAGCATGGCTATCAGTAGGAATAAGAGCATTAATCTCTAACATAATTTCATTCCGATTTCCCATATTTTAATATTATTTAGATAGTAAACTAGAGTTACCATAATTATAATGGGTATAATACAAAAATCAATCCTTCTCATATGTAAATTCATTGATTTTATTTACATTATTAATTTTTTCATTATTATATAAATCATCTTTTTTTGGCAAATTAAGCTCTTTGTAGAGTTTATGTACTTCCTTAACAACTTTATCTATTTTAGTTTTTGGCATAATGTTAACATTAACGAATAAAGCAGCTTTGGAGGAATACTTATATCATACCAAATATATAATTTTCTGATCTATTTTGTCAAGAATATAATAGATTTATGCTTTATATCTAATGATATGATGAAGATATATACATAGTTCTATTCCCCTCTTCTGTTAATTATCTAACCCAAAACTAGCAACCACTAATTTCTGCCCTTTCACTAGCTACCCTTAGCTCCTCATACAACGTGGCTATCAGGAACTGCTTACTCATCCCTGCTCCAGTGGGTGTGACAATTTAAACGCTATCTCCAAAAACACAAGAAACACCAGTTATAAACAATATAAAGGCACACCAATAACAGGAGTGTCTTTTACTTTAATAGAATTAATTACATTATGTTTACTATATTAAAATAATGATTATTTATGTGATTTATGGTAAATTTCTCAATTAGGATCAATTTTAAGTATATAAAATCTATTTTTATCGGTTCATCAAAAAATCCTAGCTTTACCTCCAACTCTAAAATGATAATAATTATCTAGAGTATTATCATATTTTGCCAATTCTTTAAATCCATCACTATCTTTGTGTTCGTAAGTCCAACCAGATTTATTAGGAAGAGAACATACATATTGCAAGGAAAATCACTCATATTCTCACAATTTCCTATAAAACTTTACTAATTCTTCATCAGATAAGTTTCTTATGCAGAATTTTCTATGAACCTGACATCTTGAAAAAGAAAATATAATATTTTTATCAGAGTTTGGTTCTAATCATATTGCATATACCATTAGCTTAGTGATATTTTTCAAGTATAAAAACTCTTCATAGAACTTACAGATATCTCATTAGAAGGTTTAGTATTTTTTCGTGGATCATGTGCATGTGTCATTTCAACTAACTGAAATGCGCTATATTTCCCAAAATATTCTCGTATATCCTTTAAATTTTTTTTATCTTTATCTTTTATAATATTAAAATTAACTTTTTTATCAAAAGCTAGAGGAGTATTAGTATGTTTATATTGAACGAATATTTCTTCAACAATAGGTCAATATTTATATGCAAGTATCTTTTCCGTAAACAATTTAGTATTTAAACAAGCCAAATATGTGGCTTGTGCAAAATATAAGATCTTTTGAAGTTTCAAATGAGTTATCCCTTCAGACGTATTAAAATCTTTATCTATTTTTTCATTTGCCAAAAAAATAACGAAGTTAGCCACATCTTTTACGTTATACATCTTACTTTTTTAATAAAAGTAAAAAACAATCCTCTTACTAGTCGTACAAATATATATTTATATAGAATACAAAATCAAACCTTCTTTTAATATATTCAATTATTTCATTCTTTTCTCTATTTCTTTTTTTATATATATTGGCATAGATCAGCATTTACAGTTAGCAACATGATCAATATGCCACTTAACCTTTTCATCAATAGTAGCAAATGGTTTTAATTTATTCAATTTATGTCGTTCTTTATTATTTAATGAAATTTGTTGTTTAATTTCTCTTTCTATTACTGGTTCATCACTAAAACCATATTTGGTATGATAATTTTTAACTGAAGTAAAGACACTATAAAAAAGATCAACAAAATCTCTAAACCTTGATAATGTTATATCTTTGTACTTTTCATCCATTACAACAAATTGGTTTTTAATCTCCTGTAATTCTTCATCTGAAAGATTCATTCTAACTACAGATGTTTCACGTGCCATCTCTCATAATTTTTCCATGTCCATTCAAGAGATTTGTAAATTAGACATAATAATGGTTATATAAGTCTAAAAACAAATAAATATTTTTAAATATAAGCATTATTTATTATTCTGAGTTCTTAACTGTAATGTTATATCATTTTCTTTCTGTAATATCTTTATTTCATTTGAAAGTAGATTGTTTTTATTTTGCAATTCTTTCATATCTTCTATAACTAAATCCAAAGACTTTTGTAAATTAGTTCAATTATTTTGTAGGGTATCCATACTCTTTTCAAAAGAAGACTGAGATTCTTTAATCAAATATACACCTCAAAGTCAAAAAACAATAATAAAAAACAATCATACTCGGAAATAACTAGAAATAGAACCAAACCAGTTTTTAATATTTCATCGCTTAGTATCATTATCTCCTAGCTTACTATCTACACCTCTCCATCTCCAAGCGACAAAATCAAGCATAAAAACAAATATAGATAACAAACAAAGGAATAACAAAGAAAATCAAGCAATACCTTGAAAATCAGGTACTTTTTTAAGAACATCTATTTCCATAGAAACAAATGTAAAAAAAGCAATAAATATTCACAATATTGTAATTAAAGATGACTTATCTTTATTTATTTCTTTATTAACTTCTACTATCTGTTTTTGTAAATCTTTCTCTAGATTGTCTATTTTATTTTTTATAGTCATTGCCTCTTTTTTATAAACAACATAAGCTAATGATTTTTTATAAGTATCATAAGCTAATGGTGTCTTTTTATTCATAGGAAGATCTGATCCATTGGAAGAAAATTTATTCTGAATACTATTTTCATCAGAAATGTTTTTAAGAAAGTCTGTTATAGAATCAGAGGAGGAACTTGCTGTCATGGCAATTAATTAAATAAATTAAGAGATAAACTTCTTTCATCTTCATAAACAGAAAAAAAATTATTTAAATTATCTTCATTCATAATAAACTGAGTCTGAGCTTTAGTATTGATATCAAACATAAAAACTGAAATATTTTCTTCATTATCTTTTATTTTTGCATCAATGGTATTGATAATATAATTACATTTACCAATTGATAAGTCTTTTTTCTTTTCTATTCTAATATTTGTTTTTACTCATTCTCAACTTAAAAAATCACCTCGTTTATCTCTATTGAGATAATCAATAAAATATGTTCAATTTGTGGGTTTCTCTATATCCTGTAAATGATTATAGGTAATAAATCCTATCCAATCAATTTCAAAAATCATTTCGTCCTTAAATTTTTGATATATCTGTTTAATTAATTCCATAAATTGATGTAAATCCCCTCAATTTTTTTGATCCTCAAAAAACACGTTTAATCTTTCTTTAGAAACTACTATTCTTGTATCTTTTCAATCTAAACTCATAATAGGGAAGTCTCAATTAACTTCTTCCTCAAGTGGTAGAATATATTGTGATCATTCAACCAAATTAGAAAACTTACTTAAAAAATCTACAAATTTATTGTGAGCAAGAGCAAAACTACCTGGTTTGAATCAAAAAACAAAATGCATTGAATCAATCTTGGGGTTCATATATATGAATGTTTAAAAGACTAAAAAATATAACAGCATATTAGTAATTTATAGCAATAAAACAATAAAAGATATACATTGTTCTAGTACCCTCTGGGAAGGATAAGAAAATAAAAGAATTATAGTTCATACAACACTTTTTCTCTATCAGACAATTTACTCAAGACATCATCCTTATCGGATACTATAGTGTTTACATAGAGATTAACCATAGCAACCATTCGCTTAAAGTCATTCTTCCTTTGGATACTATCAAATATATCTAGCATATGTTCAAAACGGTCCCAGCTTGTCGCCCCATTAAAAAAGCAATCTAAGAATAAGACCTTTGTCTTATTTTTTTCTTTAAGTTTAATTTAAGGTCTTTGAGTATACTGCAACCACATCATTAATGATGTTTTATTTTATTACTAGTATGTGCAATGAAAAACAAGAAAATTATGTTAGCCTCTTTACTTGGAGTAAGTATGTTAGCTATAGGAATATCTACATACGCTTACCAATGAAATCCAGGTACAACTAATCCTAACTGTACCGATACAGAAAGACAGGCTGAAGTTACTAAAATGTTTGAAACTAAAAACTATGAAAGTTTTAAAACATTGTATGCAGACAAATGAATAGCAAGAAAAATTACTTCTAAAGATCAATTCTTAAAATTTGTAGAACTTCATCAAGCAGGATTGGAGGGAAACACAAGCAAAGTAAATGAACTAAAGGCTGAGCTTAATCTCGGTCAGAAAACAATGGATGGTTCTTGACAAGGGAGAATGTCAGGTTCAAGACAATGAGGGGGACAAGGAAGATTGAATAAATAAGTAAACAAAATAACATGCTGATGAACCTAAAGTTTGTCAGCATTTTTTTTATTAAAAAAACACAATAGTCTTGGTTTGAAAAATCAATGCAAACGTAAATCACAGAGTAATTACGTATGAAATATCTTATACCTTTTGATTATAATAATAAAAAAAAGAAGTATTGAGTAATGTATATGAGGGGGAATAAGGACAAACACTTGATTATATATCATAAATATATAAAAAAATCAATAAGAAAAAGTGGTAAGTATACACAAAAAAAACAAAAATCAGTTTTCTCATTTTATTTATTTAGTCCACAACTATGAAAAAAATCTATCTATTGGTAGCTACACTACTCCTCTCTTTATCTCTGAGTGCTTGTGCTACAAAAAACGAAAGCACTCCTGAAACAATCCAAAAAGAAACAACACAAGTTGCAGTAGAAAACACTACAGAAGAAGTTAATTCAACTATGAAAAAGATTTTTGAATCAGGCAAAGCTACAACGTGTACATTTTCCATCACGCAAGAATGACAAGTTTTTGATGGGATATTATATGTAGACGGCAAAAAAATGAGATATGATAGTAAATGAAGTTTTGGATGACAAAATATAGAGATGAACGTTATCGTAAAAGACGGATATTCCTATTCTTGGAATACTATGGAAGCAGGGAAAGGATATAAAATGATAGAAGACGAATGAAACGATGAATGATGATACGATGAATCATATCCAGAAGAAAGAGAACAAGAGATGAAGTTTACCTGTAAAAAATGAGTAGATTGAAACACCTTTGATCTCCCTGAAAATGTGGTTTTTGAAGAAGTAAGCATACCTGAAGGATTTTAGTTTTATGTATTTACCTTATTTCAAATGAAAAAACTAATAATGATTGTGCTCGTAAGTATGATTACGCTATCTGTAGTGTGATGCGCCAAAAAAAATGGTGATATCTCAAATGTGAATACAGAAGAAACCGTCGTACAACAAGAAACAAAAAATCAAAATCCGACAAATGATTGAGACGTGTCCAAAAGAGAATGTATGAACTGATGTGAGATAATGCGAAAATCAAATGCAGGAAATGAATGAAAATCAGCTAGTGATATGCAAAAAGATTGTAATAATATATGTGAAGCTTCTCAGGGGATCCAAAACAACGATGTGAGCTCTTGTGAAAAATCTGAATGAATGCTCAAATATGGCTGTTACACAGAAATTGCCACAGAAACAAAAGATCTAAGTATCTGTAAAAAGATAACTGACAAAATATTTTTGAATGCGTGTTATTCTTCTGTAGCAGAAGAAACTAAGAACGCAAGTATATGTGATAATATTGAAGACACTATGTTTAAAAATGCTTGTATAGATTGAGCAAACCAATAAACAACATGTGTATGGAGTACCCTAGCAAAAACATATATGCTAAAGAGCTATAATTTTTCATCTACCTTTGAAATACATAGTGATATTAATATACAAGAGATACTATAGTTTTATATGTTTTTCAAAAAAACATGAAAATAGCTAATCTATGGGGACATTCTCGTTTTAGATTTTGGCATTATCTCTACGGGCCTATGCTAGTAGTGTGTGCATATATTGTAAAACTTTACAGCCAATGATATTTTTCAGATGCATGAGTTTTTTGGTTTGTTATATGTATTTCATTTTTCTTGTATTTTACCTTTCCAGGAAATGTATTTGTCTATGGAGTAAACGATTTTGGTGACGGAGATACCGACAAGTTTAATGAGAAAAAGCAATGATATGAAAAAACACTGAGCAACAAAAAAAATTTCTTAAAAAATATTTTTGGCGTACAAATTCTCTATCGAGCAGCGATAAATATATTTCGAATACTAGCATTTTTTGTATATAATAATTTTTCATCAGGAGCAGATATAGAGTTTGGATATTACTTTTTTAACCTGATTTCCCTGATCGCCTTACTTCCTTTTCTGATATTATCGCGGTTTTACAGTATAGAGCCCGTGAGATTCAAAAAGAGATTATTTTGGGATGGCATTAGTAATGTCTTATACATTATTACACCAAGTGTATTGATACTGATGCTCATCGGATGACTATCGATCAATTTTTTATTTTGATTTTTGGCGGCTTGGTTACGATGTATAGCAATGCATTGTTTTTCTGCTATCCCAGATATCGAAGCAGACGCAAAAGCATGACTCAAAACTACCGCTATATTTCTAGGAAAAAACAAATCACTACTCTATTGTATAGTGTTGTACGCGCTAGCATGAATTTTAGCATCACAAGTGATAGGGGCATTTGGATCACTATTTGGATTGATCTATGTTGCTATGGTTGCTTTATGATTCAAATACGATATCTTCAAAGTATACAAATACTTTCCTTATATAAACTTTATAATCTGATTTTTTCTGTGTTTGGTAATTTATTTTATGTAAAAAAAACTAGGTATGTTGGAACATATTTTTCGTATGTTTAGGTATGGGATGAGCTATTTTATAGCTACAAGTTTTTTTGGGAAAGATGTTCGTACTACTGTTGTCAAATTATATTCTTTTGTGAGAGTCCCCGACAATATAGTAGATGTCGTAGAAGGATGATTTGACATCAAATCAGATAAGATATATTGTGAAAACAAAGAATGTTTACTTGCCAACAAAAACAATATTTGTAATCATAGATGTAGAGACATGTTATATAAACATTATATCAACGCCTTTACCAAACTTACTAAACACTATACACATCGGCAAAATGCTTACAAAAAAAAGGACACGAAAGATAAAATATTCTGAGAATATGTTGATCTCTTTTATACCCACAAGATCTCTTTTGTATATTCCAAATCATTTTTTGAGAGTATGAAGATGGACTGCAGTATGCGTAGATATGAGAACTACACACAATTGGAGAGCTATATGTATGGATCTGCGGCTGTTATAGGATTGATGATGTGTGAGCTTATGGGAGTAGATAATCCTCTAGCATTACCGTATGCAAAGATGCTAGGAGACGCTATGCAATTGACCAATTTTTTGAGAGATATCAAAGAAGATATAATTTATCTAGACCGCATATATTTGCCTCTGCAAGATCTTAAAAAACACGGATTGGATCATACTGATATCATTGGATTTGCAAACGATTTCAAACACAAAAAACCGGAAAAACGATCAGCGTTCAAATTGTTTATGAAAGACTACATCAAACTATCTCGTGAGATGTACGCGGAGGCTGAGGAATGATTCAAATATTTACCAAACGATGCAAGACGTGCAGTATCATTGGCTTCTCTCCTCTATCAAGGAATCTTAGACAAGATAGAAAGACATGAATATAATGTATTTAGCAAAACTGCGAGGACAAATATATGGGACAAAACCAAGATTATAGCTAAGTGGAACATACAGAATTTTTTAGATAATTACTATTACAAATGAAGAAGACAGTGAGTATAGTAGGATGAGGAATATGAGGTCTCGCTAGCGCTATATTACTCGCTAAAGAGTGATATGAAGTGTCTGTCTACGAAAAAAACGAATGTTTGGGAGGAAGAGCAAGCGTATTCCAAGAAAAATGATATACCTTTGATATGGGACCAAGTCGATATTTGATGCCTGATTTGTTTGAAGAATTTTTCCAGTCTATAGGAGAAGATATTCATCAGTATCTGGATCTCAAAAAACTTAGTCCAAGTTACAAGGTATTTTATCCTGAAGAAAAATCAGGAAAGACCAAAGGAGATATGAAATCTATGGACGTCTATGCAGATATAGATCGTATGGCCAAAACATTTGAAACGATGGAACCATGATCGGGTGAAAAATTCAAAAAATTTCTCAGAAGTTCTGCAAAGCAATACAAGATAGGCATGGAATTTGCCAAAAGAAATTATGACTCTATTTTTGATTTTTTTAGATTGGATATCGCACGAAAAGGACTACAACTCAATGTATTTACTACGATAGATACATATGTTGCAAGGTTTTTCTCCACGAGAATCCTCCAAAAGATAATGCAGTATACGACAGTATTTTTGGGAACCGCCCCAAGTCAAACACCTGCACTATACAATATCATGTCACATGTAGATTTTGCTATGGGAGTACGATATCCTAGTGGCTGACTACATATGATAGCCAAAGCATTGGAAAAAATCTGACTAAAATATGGAGTAAAATATTTCCTCGACCATGAATTAGCGTCTGTAGATATCCACGACAAAAAAATTTCATCACTACGCTTCAAAAACGATAAAAAAGTTGCTAGTGACATAGTGTTGATAAACGCAGATCAAGCATGGTTTGAAACCAGTATAGTACCCCAAGCATATCAAACATATACCAAACCATATCGAGATAAAAAAACATTTGCTCCTTCTGGATTTATCCTCTACGCTGGGATAAACAAAAAACTACCGAATCTCCAACATCATAACCTATATTTCAACGATGACTGGAAAAAGAGTTTCGGTGATATTTTCCAACGCAAACTTTTACCAGAAGATCCATCTATCTACGTGTCTATGATCTCCAAAACCGATCCAAAATCTGCCCCAGAGGGCAAAGAAAATATCTTCGTCTTAGTTCCGATCCCAAATAGCATACAGATATCAGCAGAAAAAAAAGAAGAATATCGTCAAAAGGTCTGGAAGAAAGTAGAAGAAATGGCAGGCGAAAAGATTACAGAACATATAGAATATGAACAAGTCTTTGAAGTAGAAGACTTTATCAAAAGATACAATGCCTATGGAGGAACTGCCTTGTGACTAGCACATACGATGATGCAGACAGCATCTTTCCGCCCAAACAATTACAGCAAAAAAATCAATAATCTCTTTTATGTAGGCCACAATACCAATCCATGAATAGGAGTACCAATGGTTATCGTAAGCGCTATGCTCGTAAACGAGAGAATCAAAAGAAAGTGATATAGCGCAAGCAAATAAAAAATATAAATAAAATAATAGCTAGGTAAAAAATAACAAGATCTTATTGGGATTGACTTATTATATTAATTGTATATATGTAAAAAAACATAAAATAAAATAAAACATGGAAGATATAGACACAACAGGAAAAATAGTTTTTGGGTGTATGGTTTTTGCAAGTATGCTTTTACTTGTCTTTATATATCTATTGATACGAAAATATAGAAAAGACACGGAACGGTACAACCGGATAAAAACAGAAATAGCGTTAGAAAACATCAGAATGCTGATGTTTAAACAACAATTGAAAACAATTCTAGAGTTTCTTCCACATCCGGATGAAAAAAACCCTTTTGAAAACAATCATCAAGAAAAAAACTAAGAATCAATAAATGTTCATTCTGCATATTGCAGGATGATTTTTTTTAGTATAAAAATATCCCAAAGCTATAAAGCAAGACAATAAAATATATTAGTGTCAACACAAAACAACTAAAAATTAGCAGTATTTTTGATTTTATTGCAAAGAACATATACTATAAAATAGTATAAGATATTTTTATATATTTGATAGCTACCATGTGAGAAAATATATTTGTAGACATTGCACTAGTTACCGTATTAGCCGTAACAATTTCTTATATTATGAGACTTCTCAAACAGCCATTGATTATATGATATATCATTACGGGGCTTATTGTGAGTATGACATGAATCATTGAGCCATCAGGAGAGATGACAACATTGTCGCAGATAGGTATAGCACTACTACTCTTTATGGTAGGGCTTAATATGAACCCTAAAACATTAAAAGACGTAGGAAAAACATCATTATTGACAGGAATTTGACAAGTAATTTTTACCTCTATTATTTGATTCTGACTGTGTTTTATTTTGGGATTTGACAGCATCACTTCAGCATATATAGCAATCGCTATTACCTTCAGTAGTACCATTGTTATTATGAAACTTCTCTCTGACAAAGGAGATCTCAATACATTGTACGGAAAGATATCAATATGATTTTTGATCGTTCAAGATGTTGTCGCTATGGTTATATTGATATTTATAACGCTGTGAAGTTGATGATGAGACACATCAACAATATTATTTCAGATTATAGTAAAAGGGTTTTGACTCGTAGCATGAACAGTAGCTATATGAGTATATATTTTACCAAAAATCATCAAGCAAATCGCAAAATCTCAAGAATTTCTTGAATTGTTTGCTATATGACGATGTTTGCTTTTGGCAAGTGTATTTCATCTCGCTTGATTTTCCATAGAGATATGAGCATTAATCGCAGGAATCACGCTTTCTTTATCACCATATAGATTTGAAATCAGTTCAAAGATGAAATCCCTGAGAGACTTCTTTATCGTAATATTCTTTGTCCTCTTTGGTACACATATGACACTAAACAACATATGATGATACAGCCTATCTATAGCATTACTCTCATTATTTATATTAATTTGAAATCCAATTATCGTGATGGCTATCATGGGAAAACTTGGATATACCAAAAGAACATGATTCAAAGCAGGACTTACGGTCGCACAAATCAGTGAATTTTCATTTATTTTGGTTGTTTTATGAACCAATCTTGGACACATAAACAAAGATATTCTGTCATTAATGAGTATAGTGGGACTCATCACCATCGCAGGATCTACATATTTTATATTATATTCAAACAAATTATATGATTTTCTGTCTCCTTATCTTTGAATATTTGAAAAAAAATGAATCAAAGAAGCAAAAGAGAGATGAGAAAAAAGTTATGAAGTCATTTTATTTTGATATGATATTGTAAGTTTTGAGCCAATAAATGCTTTGGATAATATAAAAAAAGAATATTTAATCATAGATTATGATCCAGAAATTATAAAATATTTACAAGAAAGAAAAATCAACTCTATGTATGGAGATGCAAGTGATGTAGAGCTATTAGATGAAATCGTTCATGATAATGTCAAAATGATTATATCAGCAAGTAAAGATAGAGAAGTAAATACAATACTTATTAATAAATTCAAAAACATAAACGATAATTGTATTATAATTGTAACGGCACACACAATCCAAGACGCAATAAAACTTTATGAAATATGAGCAACCTACGTTATAATACCACATTTTGTTTGAGGATTACATATTTCAAACCTTATAGAAAAACACGAATTTAATCTAAATGATTTCAGCAAACACAAAGACATCCATATAAAAAGAATACAAGAAATCTCATCATATAAAATCAATATGTCTGATAGGGGATAATTTACTTCAGACAACAAAAGAATAAGCAATAATGTACTATTGCTAAGTATATTTTTTTAATTAAGAAAAAACCGCTAGCAAAGCGGGTATACGATCCAATATACTATCACTATTCACTACGTACAGAACTATTATCTATATTTTGAAGAAGCAGAGTTCATTTACATATTTTTACATCGTCGTTGAAAGTAGACCATGCAAGATTTCTAGATTTGTGTAATATTGATGTATGCTCAGACAAAGATTTTTTATATACTTTCCATGCAGTGGAAATAGCTGATTTCATCTCTGACTTTGTAGTTGTATCAAAAGCAGCAAGTAATGAGATTTTTCTAGTAGTCAAAGCAGTTAAATTATTATTTTGATAAAGAGAATAAACAGAGAACATAGTAGTTTCTCTTTTTTCTATAGCAGTTTTGATACACGCGATGGTAGGGGCAGAAAGTTCTTGTCCAGCAGAGATAAAATCTGTAGTTTTTATTTCAGTAGCAATAGCAACCGCACCAAGAATCAATCCAATCACAGGTAACGCAAACAATTTTTTCATCAACACATGATGACAAAAGTAAAACAAAAACAATGTGGGTGTAAGTATAATAAAGTACATATTCATGTCAAGACTTGAAGACAAGCCAAAATGTCAATAAGAATACAGAAAAAAAATTCTATTGAAGGATAAGCAACAGGAAAAAAGTATGGCTAAGCGCAGGCTTAAAAAAAATAAAGTTTATTGCAATGCAGTAGTATAATGAGAAACCAAATAATACTTATTACCTACCAAAGACACTCCTAACCCTATGGTAGAAAAATCTCCTATGATAGCATTGTAATGAGGTTTATATGACTTCCCTTTTTCACTCATAAAAAAGGTTCGGGACTTTTTGATAGCTTTGATAAAATCATCCGTACAATCAGTTTTTTTACATGAATAGAAGTTCCATCAGATGTTTTCTGTAAAAACTGCTTCTCAAGAAAAGACAATTCACTGATCAAGAAACCAATCTTTGATACTTGCATATGAATAATACCTATCTGTACTTTTTCTTTTATGACTTGCAGCACGGATATCAGCAAGATGTTGTGCCCAAGTAGTAGCAGTTCATTCAAGCGCAGAGTTATACGTAAATGGAGTCAGTGATTTTGTTGCTCTTTCAGTATTGTGCCAAGACAACCAAGCAACTCTTACGCGTTCAAGATCGACATTAGGGATACTCATCTGAGGGACAGAAGACTCCAAGGTAAACGAAACAACAGCGGCAGTAGTTGGTCAAAGATGCTCTATTTGTGTAGATACATAGGTTTCCAATGCAGTATAGAGTTTGACTTGCTCAGCATCATCACGATTTCTGAGTATAAGAAGACGGAGATTAGCAAGAACTTTTTTATAAAAAGAGAGTTTTGCCGAGGACGAAAGATTATCTTGTTGCGCTTGAAATTGGCTAATAAAATCAGGAGCGGAAAATAACGCAAACGTAGTACTCCAAAAGAAAAACAAAAGAAAAAATACAAACAAGATACGAAACGAACGCATAATAAACAAAAAAAAGTAAAGATACAAAAAAATAAGTGCCCCAAGTATAAAAAAACACCCCCGAATTGCAAATCGGGGATATATACACTAATTTTTAGCTTCTAGCTTTATGCTTCTAGCTAAACACAACATTTCATTTTGATTGAAATTCTTCTAGATCATCTTCATCATCATCAAGATTCGCCAAACGTTTGGTACAAGCAGCACAACGCTTTACAAAAGGGTCATCAAGCAAAATAGCTTGTACAACCATATCTTCTATATTGATAGTTTCGGCTTTAGAATCGATAAAGAAGATTACTTCTTCAGTATCTGCTACTTCTTTTTGGGAGTCATCTTCAAAAACGAACCTTCCCGTATACAAAGGAATATCTACCGTTCTCAGGAAAGACGCACTACAACTATCACACGTCTCATGGAAACTCGCACTGACATCAGTAAGCGTGCCCAACAATGACGTAGCATCCAAAGATTGGATAGTGAAGTTTCACGCAATACCCTGATCATCTAAATGAGATAATTGTTCAGAAAATTTATGTTCAAATACTATATCGTCTTGCTTTCATGTTTCATTTAACAAATCAGCAATCTTAATTTTAAAGATACTGTCCCTAATTTTTCAGGATGCATCTTTGATTATTGCTGGTCCATGTTTTTTTGTTTTCAATGGTTTTTTTGTTTTGGATGATACTTCTTTACTACTCGTTTTGTTATTTTTTTTTCACGATGAAGAAACGGTAGTAGATTCATTTTCAAGGGGAGATAACTCTTTCATTTGAAAGCAAAAGAAATATAAGTAAAAGTACTCTACAATAAGTATAAAGTTTTACTAGAAATTTTCAAATCTGATATTTATGGAAAAAATGGAAAAAAACATAGGTACTATAAGGTGAATAAAAAACACCACCCTCACGTTTGCTCATCAGCAAACATATTTTGAACTACTCAAAAGCAAGGTACAACCTAGCCAGAAGGTTATGGTAGCGGTAAGTGGTGGTGCAGACAGCATATTGACTGCATCTTTGATGTACAATTTCTTTTTAAAGAATAAATATAATTTACAAAATCTATTTTTTATACATTGTAATCATAATACAAGAACAGGTAACACTACAGATGAACAATTTATCAACAAATTTTTTGAATGAACACAAATAACTATCAGCAAAAGAATAAGCAATAAAAAAGCTACAGAATCTCAGTTAAGAAATTGGAGATACGGAGAGTTCAAAAAACAGATAAAAAAACATCACATCGATCAATTGGTTTTTGGGCATAATCTTACGGACCGCATAGAAAGCACGTTACTCAACCTTCTGCGTGGCGCAAATCTCAACGGGTTTTTGGCTATGCAAATACAAGAAACTCATCATTTACTTCCAGGAACACAGATAGTGAGACCGATTTTGGGCCTTACAAAAGATGAAATAACCGCTATTTGCACACAAAATAATATTTCATTTGTAACGGACCCAACGAACATAGACACAACAACAAGCTTAAGAAACAAACTTAGAAACAAAATATTACCGCAACTCTACACACTGGCACACAAACAAACAACAACAACAAATTCTTTTATTGAAAGTATGAAACACGTCTATGAGCAATTAGAACAAATACACTGACAAAAAGATATCATGCTGAAAAGCATTCGACAATCACCTCACCGAAAAACAAAATTTGCCTATCAACGAATGATTTCACCCAAAGAGATAACAAGCGAATCAGTTATGCAAGCAATGAAAACACTCAATAGTTCAAACAACATAACAACTCCTCTTCTCAAGGAACGAACAACATTTTTACAAAAAAACGAAAGTGGCTACAAATATTTCAACAAGACATATGTTTTTAAATCGCATGGGAATATTTATTTCATTTCTGGACCAGTATTTTTTTGGCAAAAAACAATTGATACATCAAAGAAAATACATACATTGGGAGATATACACCGAGAAGGTCGCAACTACGAAATAAAAAGACCAGAATATGTAGGAGCAACAATCAGATATTCTAAAAAAGGCGATATATATAAGAACAAAACACGAAATGAATATTGCATCAATCAAAAAATCCCAATTTTCCAAAGAAATTTCATTCCCATCATCGTCAAAGAAAATCAGATTATAAAGGTAATAATGGAAAGTGAATAATTCATGTATTAGTATACATTAATATATCATTACCGTAGTGTGTAAGTAAACAATACCATCGTTCTTCACGTTTAATTTTTAGTTTTTTGTTATATGCATATGGAAACATGAAATACCATAGTCGGACAGCTCGATATTTCTCGATGAAATATTGTGTATACCATAGCAAATACAAATGGAAGATCAGAAAAACAAGTGGAAATACGGCTATTAATCATTTTGGGATATATTGTTATAGTATTATTGCTTATGTTTATCCATCGCACACTACTCAGAAAAGAGAAGAAAATACATGAGAATCTAGTCATATTATACGATGTAATACGATATCAAGTAGCTAGAGCACAATACGAAAATAGCTCAATAGAAGGAGATGGAATCCAAACAATTATGAATACAGAACATAAGGAGTATGTAGAAAATGCAGCTACAATCAAACAAGAAATACTTTCCATAGAAAAAAGATCAGGCCAAGACATGGTAACAGAAAAACAACGAAAAACTATACACCAACAAACAAAGAAAAAAAACAGACTCACAACATTGGTCAAATATATAGGAAGGATACTAACAATGCTCACCGTCGGTATCTACAAATTATTCTGGTAAGATAGTAACTAATATACATACAAAATACCCCATAGTAAATCTCAACAATTCGAGAATATAGCTGGAAAGATTACGCTAATTATCTAGTGTGAAAAAATGTCCACGAGACTGGATTCCCTGCAGTCAAAGGGTACTTTTTAGCGCAGCGTCAAAAAATTTTATACATAAGTATGCATTGCAAAAAAGAATAGCTGAGCCAGCGAGACGATAGTCATAAAAAGGAATAAATACTATATTACCATAAAATAAGACGCCGAAAATCTCCACAAGAGATTTTAACGTCGTTTTTATCCAGCTCTGCTGAATAGGAATTATTTTAAAATTCCTATGTGATAAAAAAAACCTGCATCACTGCAGGTCATATGTTTTTATTTTTTATATTTTTTAGTGTTTAGCTCTTACTCTTCTATAGATAAGATAGAAAACAAGTGCAATTCCTAAAGCAACCAAAACATTTTCTTTTGGCCCAGTAGCAGGTATCTTTCCAATAATAGGTGTAGGTGCCGGTGTACCAGGAGGAGGAGCAACAACACCATTGGCTACAAATGTATAACGAAATTCAGTTCCTCAGTTATTTGGCATAAAATTAACAATATATTCACCATTTCTCGGAAGCGTAAAAGTATACACTTCAGCAGCCATATTTACTGTACCAAGTCTATCAAAAACAGAACTTGTTGGATTAAAAAGAAAGATATCAACAGTATCTGAACCAGCAACAGCCGTCCATCTTAATGTAGCTTTATTACTAGTGATCGTATGGGTTATATTTGCCAAACTCATGTTTGCTCCAGGAGCCGTATGATTACCGCCTGTATTGGTAGGAGATCATTCTCCATAGGTTTGAGTTGCAAGTTTAAACCAAATTTCATTTGATATTTCTCAAAGAATTCCATTTTGATCTTTTGGGATTACAGAAGCATAATAAACAACATTTGGATTTAAAGCGTCGCCCGTAACGGTAAGCTCCATAATTGCACCCGTAGAAGAAAGAGTAACATCAAATGTTTTTTCTTTAGATTGATCAAGCAAAGTGGGAGTATCCAATATTTGAGACAATGGATACTGAGAAAACATTACGGTATATTTTAAAATAGTACGACCAAGTTCATCTTGAATAATTGGTGAAGTAATAACAATGTTATTTGTCGTAATTTGACTCACATTAATTTTTTGAGTAACTGCATATCCAAATGGAATCTCAGTATTAAGATTACCCATCCAATCTCGCAAATCTCATGTAGCAGCAGTAGTAACCCCAAACAACAGAAGTCCGAAAGCAAATATACTTATCAATTTTTTCATAGGAAAGAAATATTATAATATAAATATAAAGCAACAAAAAAACAAAATTAAGCTGTATGTTTTAAGCTAATGAGTAGTATGGGAATTTCCTTTCCAAAAACAAAAAAAAATAAGTAAATTAGGCGCACATCCAAAAAATAAGAAAAAGAATAACTTGACTTATTATATTTAAATATTGTATATATAATTTTATGTATATTTCGAACACTAATTTTTTATAGAAAATGTAGATGACAACATTATCATGTAGAGATAAGTTTCTTTATATATAAATTTTTTGCCTGTGAATTTTTATTAGAGAAGTATTCATATATAAAAAATTTGCAAAAATTTATAAAACCAATATACTTGATATATAAAAGACGATAATATGCTAAAGAACAACAAAAATCATATAATCGTTTGAACCTTTTAAATTTTTATAACAAAAACAAAAATGGCAGAAGCAAAAACAACAACTAAAGTAGAGCCTAAAGCAGTAAAATCAGTAGCAGTAAAAGCTACACCAACAAAAGTTATAGCACCAAAAAAAGTAAATAAAGACGAAATGATGCAAAAACACCAACAAATGGTACAGTTTGTACAGAATCTTTTGGGAAATATGGAAAATGATATGAAGAGAATCAAGCTTGCACTCAATCAATTAGCAAAATTTGATCCTGAAAATCCAGAAAGTGTAGAACACAAAGATACTGAAAAAACAATAGGAAATGAAGATTTCAAGAGCTATTCAGAAGAAAGTGCAGAAGTAATAGAAGGGAAATTTGATGGGTATTTTATGATTTGATCTGATCAAAA
>Ga0247840_10002607_pt1 | contig 31875 bp, 33 predicted proteins | sample LaCruzMarch2015__FD_192404 | JGI IMG/M metagenome (GOLD analysis project Ga0247840, IMG submission 192404) | Freshwater microbial communities from meromictic Lake La Cruz, Castile-La Mancha, Spain - LaCruzMarch2015_17m | ecosystem: Environmental > Aquatic > Freshwater > Lake | place: Spain...
CTATGCCAAGGTCTTCCCCGAAGACCGCCACGTCGCGGCCGGCAAAGACAGCGGCCTTACCAACCACATCGAACGGTTCAACAACACCCTACGTCACCAGGTGTCGCGTCTGGTCAGGCAATCGCTGGCATTTTCCAAAAAGCTGGATAACCATATCGGCGCCATCTGACTTTTTGTCCACCACTATAATTCTTCAAGGCTTGACTTTTCATAAATCATGACAATTGCAGGACTACCACCAAAAAAAACCGCTCCGTAAACTAAATGATCTACACCCACGGCCAATTTAATACCGCTAAGATGGCCAATCATAACAATAATAAAGCCCGAAAGCCATTGGCAATAACAGGGACAATGGCGCTCAGCAACATAAATATAGCCCGTTTCCAATAATAAACGTAATTCAAATAAGCGAAAACAAACCCAAGGATGATCGATGCAATCAAGTAACTGATGCCACTACATGCTTCAAAGACCGACCAACTTCCACTTGTCAAGGTAAAGAAATTACCTTCGCGATAAACGGTTATGCCGGTTAGCCTTAAAACCTTAACGGTGAACGTAGTGGTGAACTCTATTAGGTAAGGAATTAGCTCCTCACCCATAGGGACCATAAAAAACAGAAAAAGCAACGGAAAGGACATGCTGTAAGCAACCTTGCTACCCAGCACCGCCCAAAAACTAATAACTAGCATACCAACAATAGCCAGTTGCTTAACAACAACGATATGGATTAAATCACCAATCATCCAAACAAAACCACTTGCAATAACGCCAGCAAAGGCTAATAAGATACCGTCGGCAATAGATGAAAGTAATAATGTCTTCGTGACCAAATTAACCAGAAGCTGATCGGAGCGATAACGTAACCGTGTGTGAAGGTCTTGGAACGTGACCAAATTTCAACTATTGAAGCCCAAGTGTCAAAAAAAACCCATAGGCAATGGCTGAAACCAACAATAGATTGATTATTGTCCCTGTCCATCCATTCGGCAAATGCAAAGCATGGTTAGCGTGCGCCTTTACCCCACAATACCACTTCAACGGTGTTGAACATAATGGAAATATCCAAGAATAGGCTGTAGTTTTTGACATAGTATAAGTCGTATTGAAGTTTTTGAACGGTATCATCTTCACTGGCACCATAAGGGTAGCATAGCTGCGCCCAACCAGTAATTCCAGGTTTTACACGATGCCTTTCACGATAATAAGGTATCCTTTCCTCGAAGCCACTGACAAATTTAGGCCTTTCCGGACGCGGCCCAACAAAGCTCATTTGGCAGCTGAATACATTAAATATTTGCGGTAATTCATCGACGCGGAATTGTCTGATGATGGCACCCACTTTAGTAATGCGGCCATCTTGGGCTTGTGCCCACTGCACGCCATTTTTTTCGGCGTCACACCTCATGCTTCTGAATTTCAAAACTTCGAAATTCTTGCCTTCCTCCCCCACGCGTATTTGGCGATAAAAGACCGGCCCCTTGCCTTTGCTTTCAATAAAGATAGCTACAGCAGCTATCAACATGATAGGCCAAGTAAAAATCAACAATAACCCAGATGCTACTAAATCAAACAAACGCTTTTCCCACACCCGTAAACCACCTTGAGCAAATCCATCGCAAAAGATTAGCCAACCGGGGTAAGTATGTTCTAAAGAAATTATGCCTTGCTCACGCTCATAAAAACTGACCATATCAGTAACCCTGAAGCCGGACATTTTGCAATCCAACAAACTTTTTAAGGGCATGAACTGGCGGTTATCATCTAAAGCAACCACCAACTCATCGGCTTTTAGATTTTCCACTATAGCTCTGATATTGTCATCACTGTAAGCAAAGGTCTCGTTTTGGTCAACTTCCGTTTTCTCACCAGAAAAACTTATGAAACCAACAACTTGAAATCCTTTGTGGATAAAAGAATTGTTGATTTCACTTAACTTGGCAGCTTTAGTACCACTACCAATTACTAAAACGCGGTTTTTAAACTTTTCCAAATTAACAAACTTATAAAACAATTCCCTTGTTATTAAAATGCTGACAAGCGCAAAAAAAACTGCAGCCGCCAACACACTCCTGCCAATCAAAAATTCCGGGATGAAATAATAAATGGCGACCAGAATAATCAGGGCAATAACAAAGCTGACTGATGTACGAGCCAGAAGATTATAATCCTGCAAACTTAAACTTCGGCGGTATAAGCCCATTACCGCACATGACAAGGTCAGCACGGTGGCAAAAACAAAACTGGAAAGGATGATCTGTTCGGTGCTATACCAATTTGATGCCGTCAAAAAAAGCGCCGTGTTCCCTAAATACATGGCAATAAAAAAAGCAACAAATTCAATAATCAAGAGTGACCAATAAACCTTGAAATATAATGTCGAAAGATACGGATCACAAATTTCTCTTATTCCATGAAAATGTTGGGGTTAACACTCAATGGAGTTTATTGTCTTTAAGTAAACTGTGGACATAATTCACTGGGATCGCATAGGCAATCCCACTTGGGTTGGATAACAGATTTTCTTTGCTTTCTTGGACAAAAACCTTGTCAATCACCCCAACAACGGCACCGCTATCAGCATCATAAAGCAGGTTGCCACTATTGCCCGGATAGGCAGTCGCATCCAATTGAAAGATGTTATACGGAGCCTCCAAACGCCTGAGCAACTTAGGGTTGATTTGCCCTGGTTTGATGGTTGGAATCACGTTAGGGCTAATTGCTGAAACCATGCCCCTATGGGTAACCGGATACAAACCTAACACCATACCTATTGGAAACCCTGTAAAAGCATAGACTTGCCCTTCCTTTACCAAATCGGCATCGCCTAACTTTAGAGGCGGTAACGGATCAGTTATTTTTATCACCGCCAAATCATGGTCTTTGTCAATTCCAACTTCGGTGGCCATCTGCATCTTTTCTTCATTGCCCTGACGAAAAAATATAGCGATCTGCTCCAAATGTTCATTATCTAGGGATTCAGGTACGACATGCGCATTCGTGACCACCAAATTACCCTTCCCAACGACAAACCCTGTGCCTAAAAAATTAGCACGGGGGCTTCGTTTAGGCAGATATGTGCCGACCGCAACTATCCCTGGTTTGATCCTTGCCAATGTATCTGGCAATTATGAATCCGCCTCCACACTAATAACTGCCCATACCAGAATCCACACAAGCACTTTGGATAACATTAAGACATCTTTACTATTGTCACTCATAAAAAATCCTGGCTCATGGCACTAGTTCACATTATTTTAGGTATTATTACCATAAATTGGGTGGTTGTAATCTTTGGGGCGCACATCCCGGAGCGAGTTTTGAAAACTCATAATAAAAACAGGCGGCCATTGGGATTTCACCCACCCTACCAACCCGCATCTTTATTATTGGTTTGTTGGCCACGCTGATTGTATTGATATTTAAATTTACGTTTTAATAATCCGGCAGGGTCATCAGGAATCCTTTTCAACCATTGTTCATTGGCTTGCTGTTGCTCGACAGACTCTACACTATCTAACAATTGCTTTTGATCTTGAGGCTGCTGGTCTGGAGCTGGTTTTGGTTCAGACGGTCTGGCGGTTTCATTTGCAGATTTTTGCCGCTCATTATCACGGCCGGGTTCATTAGGGGATTTATGAGCCTCATCCTGTGACTGTGCCGATGATTCTGTATTGGGCCGTTCAGGTTTGGCCTGTGGTTTTTGCCCGTTATCATCGGCTTTTTGCTGGTTTTGCTGATCCTGTCCGTTATCCGGCTTATCATCAGACGACTGCTTGTTACTTTGCTGCGGTGGGTTCTTCTTGTCTTGTTGCTGTTTTGCCAGTTCATTGGCAACTACTTCTTTGTTGTAAAGGGTGTCGGCATCCTCAGGATTAATCACCAAAGCCTGATCGTAAGCCTTTAAAGCCTGCTCCAATTGACCAGACCTCGCGAAGGCATTGCCCTGATTATAAAAATAATCGCTGTTTTCTTTTTGGGGAGAAGACTGGTAAACCTGCAAAGCTTTATCGTATTCACCCGCCTGAAAATGTGCTGCGGCTTTCCATTGGGGATCAGTAAATTGTTCGGCGGCTTCGGAAAAATTTCGCTGTCGATAGTTTTTTTGCGCTTGTTGGTCTGGCGTTTGCCATAAATTCTGCCAATCCAAAGCATAACTGTCCTTAGGAAACGGCATCACCAGGAAAAATGCAAATACCAACACCCCTTTTCGAAAAAACAAAGCTGCTAATGGCAAGGCCAATAGTAATAACCAAGGCCCTTTATCATCCCATAATTCCAACGTCACATTGCTCTTGGCATCATCATTTTGTTGCACCGCCAAGTCAAACCTTGCCGACAAGGTTTGAATATCAGCATCGTTCGCCGTGATACTTTGATAAACTCCGCCTCCCGCTTGAGCCAACTGAGCCAAATCATCCGCATATAATTTTGGGATGATAATCGTGCCTTGGGCATCTTTGACAAAGCCGCCGTCAGTGGGAATGGGTGCGCCATCAGTTGTGCCCACCCCCAACACTGATAATTGGTAACCGTCCAAGGCTTTAACGGTAGGTAAGCTTGTTTGCATGTCAACCCCATCAGTCACCAAAACAATTTGGCCATTTTGTAAGCCAGCTTGTTTAAATAATGCTTCGGCTTTGTCGATGGCTTCCGAGGTATTGCTACCAGAACTAGGCATCATGCCAGTAGTCAGCGCCGACAATTGATTAACGATAGTTTGGCTGTCATCGGTTAATGGTGTCACGGTGAATGCCGCCCCAGAATATACCAGCAATGCCGTCTGCCCGTCTTTGCGCTGCTTTAGTAAATCGGCTATTTTGTAACGGGCGCGGATCAAGCGACTGGGCTTGATGTCCTCCGCATCCATAGAACGGGATAAATCCAAGACAATGACTAGTGCTGAAGCATTCCTAAACGCGGGTGCGGGCAGACGCTGCCAAGTCGGGCCTGCTGAAGCGATGATTGCCAAAAAAGCGGCTACCGCACCAGTAATTAATACTCCCCTTCCCTCATTGACGTGCTTTTCCTGCAATAAATAGGGTAGTAAAGCTTCATCACAAACCGAAGCCCATAGTGCTTTGCTTAATTTGCTACGCCACAAAAATACTAGCAACACCACGGCTGGCAACAACGCCAATAGCATAATCGGCCTAATAAAATGCAAACTGTCCAAAACCATCATACTCTCACCCGCATCGCACAAAGAAAAGCCGCCACAATAAGCGCAAAGGACAACGGCCAATAAAAAAGTTCACTGCGTGGACGATAATATTGTTTTTCTTTTTCAACGGGTTCGAGCTTATCCAACAACAAATAAATATTGTTCAATTCTTCGGCGTTGCGGGCGCGAAAATATCTCCCACCCGTGCTTTCGGCGATTTTAACCAACGTATCTTCATCAAGATCCACCGAAGGGTTGACCTTGCGGTTGCCAAAAAAACTGCGTACGATCATTTCATCGGCACCGATGCCGATGGTATAAATCTTCAGTTTTTTTGACTTGGCCAGTTCCGCCGCTTTTAACGGCGACACTTCCCCTGCAGTGTTTGCGCCATCGGTCATCAAAACCAATACCCGACTGTTTTCGGGCTGTTGCCCTAAGCGTTTGACAGCTAAACCTATGGCATCGCCTATGGCGGTATTGTCGCCCGCCAACCCTAATACGGCCTCGTCCAACAACGTCATTACAGTTTTTCGGTCAAACGTCAGCGGTGTTTGCAAATACGCCTGGCTGCCAAATAAAATTAAACCAATGCGGTCACCGACCCGACGTCTGATAAAATCCCCAGCGACAAATTTAGCGGCAGTCAACCTATCAACGGGTTCTTTATTAAGAAAAAAATCTTTCACCTCCATACTTCCTGACAAGTCCACCGCCAACATCAAATCCCGTCCGCTGACTGCCTGTTCTATAGGTTCACCCAACCATTGAGGTCGGCTGCAAGCCAAAACCAACAAGCACCAAGCACCAGTAGCCAACCATAAGAAAAATTTTTGTTGGGAAACCGGCACGGTTTCGACACCGGAAAAATCATCCAAAAAAGGCACTTTTAAGGCCGCCTGCTCAAGTGCCTGATGTGCTGGCAATAACCAACGCACCAATAAAGGCAATGGCAAAGCAGCCAAAAGCCAAGGCCATTCCAAATGCATCATGACGGCTTTTTTTGATCGGTTAACCTGCTTCGGACTGGCTTTTCGCAGTGCTTAAGCCAATCTTCGCAAAGATTAATGAGTTGCGTAATGTCAGCATCCGACAATGGCGTTTGTTTCCGATACGGCGCATCAGCAAGATGTACACCTATGCCCCTGCTGAATGGCGAAGCTTTCATTGGGGCATCTAAAAAAGTGAGCCACGCGCTCCCGGTCAAACTTGCCACGTCGTTACGCGGTGAAATGCTTATTGAAACCCGCCGCAACAATACGGATAACTCACACAATTTTTGGGCATTGTCCCACTCACGGTTGTTTTTAATATTTACCAACAATTTTTTCGCCATTTTCACCGCCGTTTTTCGGGTCCAACGTTGGTAAATCCAGTATAAGAAAACCGCCAAAGCCACAACAACCAACAGCAATAACCACCAACCAACAGCGGGTGGCCACCAACTTATAGCTTCTGGCGCATGAATGCCCCTAAGGTCTAATTGCGAAGTTTGCATAGTTTATCGGAAGGCTTTTTTATCTTAAGGATTGAAGAGGGTCTTCCGTCGTGCTGGATTCTATAAACACCAATCCCCGTTTTTTGGCCAGTTGTTCTAAGCGATGATGTCGATTTGAAAAATGTTGATGATAAGCAAGTAAACGCTTTTCGTCGGCACTGTCGATGACGACTTCTCGCCCTTGATCAGTAAACCGGTAACGGCCTTTATGCGCGGGCAAATGTTTTTCCAAGGCGTCATAAATAAAAATCAACACCACGTCACAATGCACCGCCAGTTTTGCTAAATGGCTTTCGGCTTGGGCGTTGATGCCGCGAAAATCGCTAATGATATACACTAAACTGCCTGGACGGGTGTGCTGAGTCAGCCTAGCTAGGACGTGCTCCAGAGTAAAACTTTGCATACTGCCATTTACTGCCTGTTGCTCGCCGTCACCTTTGACCAGCAAATCCAAAAACCGCAACACGGCTTGCCTGCCGTTTTGCGGTTTCAATTCGCGGCAAAATTGCTCAGAAAATAATTGTCCACCGATGCGGTCACCTTGGCTTAGTGCCGTCCAAGCCAACAATCCGGCAAGTTTGGCCGCCAAAACTGATTTAAAAACGCCGCGAGTTGCAAAGTGCATAGCGGCGCGATTGTCAACGGAGATAAAAACGGGTTTTTCACGTTCTTCACGAAAAATTTTGGTATGAGCAGTCCCTGTGCGTGCGGTGACCCGCCAATCTATACTGCGAATATCATCACCCGCTTGATAAATTCTGGCTTCTTCAAACTCCATGCCGCGGCCTTTGAAACGCGACACATAACCGCCACTTTGCCTAGCCCGAAACTGGGGATTATGCAGTTTTATACGCACCCCAAATCTAGCCAAATCAATCAAGTTAGCTAAGGAAACAGAAACCCTAGAATCATTAGGCACAGAAACTTTTCTTGACAACATCAAGGTACTGCGATCCTTGCAATCAGTTCTTTGATAAAATAGTCGGTCGTTATGCCTTCTGCTTCCGCTTCATAAGACAAGATCAAACGATGGCGCAACACATCAAAAGCAATTTCTTGGATGTCTTCTGGCGCAACAAAATCGCGTTCCGATAACCACGCTTTAGCCCGTGCGCAACGGTCCAGCGCAATACTGGCACGTGGACTGGCACCGTATTGCAGCCACCCAGCCAAATCATCACCATAGGCTTGCGGCTTACGTGTAGCCAAGATAATTTGCAACAAATACGCTTCCAAACTCTCCGCCATGTGAATGTCCAAGACGGCATTCCTAGCTTCAAACAAGGTAGTTTGACTGATGGGTTCAAACGGTTTTGTGCTTGATGGGGTGGCTTGCCGCGCTTCGGCCCTGACCAGATGCAGGATGGATTTTTCATGTTCGGCACTGGGATAATCAACCTTAACATGCAGCAAAAAACGGTCGAGTTGCGCTTCCGGCAACGGGTAAGTGCCTTCTTGTTCAATAGGGTTTTGGGTCGCCATCACCATGAACAGGCAGGGTAACGGATAAGTCGCCTGACCGACGGTAATTTGCCGCTCCGCCATCGCTTCCAGCAACGCCGCTTGAACCTTAGCGGGTGCACGGTTAATTTCATCAGCCAGAATCAAGTTATGGAATAACGGGCCTTTTTGGAATTCAAACGTACCTTGTTGTGGACGGTAAATCTCAGTGCCTGTCAAATCAGCAGGCAACAAATCCGGTGTGAATTGCACTCGATGAAAATCACCTTGTATGCCTTTACTGAGGACATTGATTGCACGGGTTTTGGCAAGACCAGGCGCACCTTCAACCAAAATATGGCCATCCGCCAACAACCCAATCAACATCCGCTCAACCAGCACGTCCTGACCAATCACTTGCCGGTTAATAAATTCTTTCAGTTGGCTTAAGGCCATTTGTGCATCGTTTTTTTGTTCAGACATTGGATGAGTATGGATTAAGAGGACTCGTTGGTATTTAGATTATCCTATCAGTTCTTGCACTTCGACCTAACTGCACTATTGCATAAACAAATGGCGTTGTAATACCCAGTTAAATAAAGATTATTTTGCTAATAGCTTTTTCACGTTGCCTATGTTAGGTCATTTTCGCATTTTTCAAGGCCGTCACAAAATTTTACAACATTGAAGAAGGGGCAAAGTTGATTTTGAACCCGTTCCGAAGACTGGTTTAGCGTTAAAAATAATAAAATGGATGCGGTTTATAGTTCCCTGGTCGCACTAAACTTAATATCCGGCCAACGCTCTTCGGTTAGTTGCAGGTTGACACGGCTGTTGGCGACATACACCAAATAACCGCCACCATCTTCAGCTAGATTTTCAAAAACTTTTTTCTTGAATTCTTCTAGCTTGGCGGGTTTCTCAGAACTCACCCAGCGCACCGTCGAAATTGGAATGGCATCGTAAACGCATTCGACATTGTACTCGGCCTTTAAGCGGAACGCGGTGACATCAAACTGCAACACACCCACTGCACCCAAAATCAAGTCATTGTTTTTCAAAGGCCGGAACAACTGGGTCGCGCCTTCTTCGGTCAATTGCACCAAACCTTTTTGCAGGGCCTTGGCGCGTAACGGGTCTTTGAGCACGACACGCCGGAACAGTTCCGGCGCGAAATACGGAATACCACCATATTTTAAAGTTTCACCCTGGGTGAAGGTGTCTCCGACTTGGATTGTACCGTGGTTATGCAAACCGATAATGTCGCCCGGATAGGCCTCTTCGACCGCCTTGCGGGTATCGGCCTGGAAAGTTAGCGCGTTGGACACTTGCACGGCTTTACCCAAGCGGACGTGATGGATTTTCATCCCTTTGTCAAACTTGCCGGAACACACGCGCAAAAAGGCGATACGGTCACGGTGTGCGGGATCCATATTGGCCTGGACTTTAAACACAAACCCCGTGAACTTGTCTTCCTCCGGTTGCACGGTGCGTTGCTCGGCCTCACGTGGCCTTGGTGACGGCGCGTATTCGGCAAACGCATCAAGCAATTCGAGTATCCCAAAATTGTTGATCGCCGAGCCGAAAAATACCGGACTGAGCCTGCCAGAAAGATACGCATCCAGATCAAACTCGTGGCTCGCGCCTTTAACCAAATCAATTTCATCGCGCAACTCGGCGGCTTGGTCATCGAGCAATTCATCCAATTTAGGGTTATGCAAGCCTTTGATGATTTCTGCCTCGGCAATTTTACCGCCATGCTGGGCACTAAACAGGTGGATTTCATCTTTGTACAAATGGTAAACACCTTTGAAGCGTTTGCCCATACCGATAGGCCAAGTGATCGGTGCGCATTGGATTTTTAGCACATTTTCCACTTCGTCCAACAACTCAATTGGCTCGCGGCCTTCACGATCGAGTTTGTTGATAAAAGTCAAAATTGGCGTAGTCCGCAAACGGCAGACTTCCATCAGGTTGATGGTACGCTCCTCGACCCCTTTCGCCACGTCGATGACCATCAATGCGGAATCTACGGCAGTCAAAGTCCGGTAAGTATCTTCCGAAAAATCCTCATGGCCTGGCGTATCGAGCAAATTAATGATGGCATCTTTATGCTCAAACTGCATGACCGATGTGGTCACGGATATCCCCCGTTCCTTTTCCATTTCCATCCAGTCCGAGGTGGCATGGCGTGCGGCTTTACGCCCTTTTACCGAACCCGCCAACTGGATCGCGCCGCCAAACAACAGCAATTTCTCAGTTATGGTGGTTTTGCCCGCATCGGGATGGGAGATGATGGCGAAAGTGCGCCGCCGTTTAAGTTCTGAAAGGTTTTCTGACATACCGCGATGACTGCTTTACCCAAAATTGAGGGATTATAACTGATTCAAGCTAGCGTGTGCGGCAAAATGGCCTACATGTTAAAAACTGAAATATTGGCTTACTGAAAAAATCCCATTCTTTCTACATTAAAAAAGATGGGCTAAGCCAAGCGTTGATTAGGATTTGTTTATAAAGTGAAGCGTTTCACAGTAATTTCACACAACCATATTACCCTTAGTTGGTTCGCTAGCAGTCTGCACACAGACTTACTGCGGATATGTTGGTGGCAGTTACCTATCCACATTGTGGGTTTGAACTGCTGCTGATCCATTCATTTAGCTCACACAAGAAGGTCTCACAATGCAGTTAAAAAAAATTTCCCTTGCCGTAGCCTTGTCTTTTGCATTTTCTGGTTCAGCTATTTCGGCTCCACATGTCAATGTCAAAATTATTGCGATCAACGATTTTCACGGACAACTGGAGTCACCGGGTTCTTTGCGTAACCAACCAGGCAGCTCAACGCCAAGCACAGCCGTAGGCGGCATTGACTGGCTGGCCGGTTATATTGAAGATATTAAAAGCAAAAACCCAAACACGTTGGTTGTTTCGGCTGGCGACTTGATTGGCGCAACACCGTTGATTTCTGCGCTGTTCCACGATGAGCCAACTATCGAAACCATGAACCGTGCCGGTTTGGATATCAACGCCGTTGGTAACCACGAATTTGATGACGGTAAAGATGAACTGCTGCGTATGCAAAACGGGGGTTGCCATCCAACATCAACCACCACTTGCAGCGGCGCCCAAGCCTCGGCTCTTTTGCCGCCCGTCTTTGAAGGCGCGGATTTCGAATTTTTGGCAGCGAACGTCCAAGACCGTAAAACAGGCCAAACCATTTTCCCTGGCTACACCATCAAAGAATTCAACGGCATTAAAATCGCGTTCATCGGTTTGACTCTGAAAGAAACCCCAACTATCGTCACTCCCAGCGGCGTTGCCGGCTTACGCTTCACCGATGAAGTTAACAGCATCAACAAGATTGTTAAAGAATTGAGCGCCACTGGCGTAAAAGCCTATGTGGTTCTGATCCACCAAGGCGGCACCGTTCCAACCACCCAATCTGTCGATACCATCAACGCCTGCGACGGCGGTCTGGTCGACAGCCGCATCAAAACGATAGTCAATGGTTTATGGAACGCAGTGGATTTGGTCATCTCAGGCCATACCCACCAAGCCTACAACTGTATGATTGCAACCCGTGACGGCAAACATTTGATCCCTGTCACCAGTGCTAACAGCCAAGGCCGTGTGTTCACCGAAATCGACATGAAACTGAACAGTAAAGGCACTGTGTTAAGCGTCAACGCCACCAACAAAATTGTTGACCGCACCAACGCCGCCATCACCCCCAATGCCGATATCGCAGGCATCGTCGCCGGTTATAAAACTTTGGTCACCCCGATCGCCAACCGCGTCATTGGCAGCATTAGTGAAACATTGTCCAGAACCCAAAACCCTGCGGGTGAATCTGCTATGGGTGATGTGATTGCCGATGCGCAGTTTACAGCGACAAAAGAACCCAAATTCGGCGGAGCACAAATTGCGTTCATGAATCCAGGTGGAGTCCGCGCTGATTTGACCTTTACAGGCAGCACAGCCGGTGAAGGCGACGGCAACGTCACTTTTGGTGAAGCGTTTACCGTGCAACCTTTTGGTAATAGCTTAGTCACCATGACCGTCACTGGGGCGCAAATTGAAGAATTGTTGGAACAACAATTTGTCGGTTGCCCAAACGGCCAAACTTCCCCTCGTATTTTGTACGTCTCCAATGGCTTTAGCTACACTTGGGACAACAACGGCGCAGCCTGCGACAAAATCAACCCAAACAGCATCATGTTGAACGGCGCTGTGGTTGACCCAACCGCTAGCTACCGCATTACCGTCAACAGCTTTATGGCAACAGGCGGCGATTTGTTCACCGTACTGCCAAAAGGCACTAACTTGCTTGGCGGTGCGCAAGACAGCGATGCGTTGGAAGCTTACTTCAAAGCCAATTCGCCAATTTCAGCGCCCGTTGCAAACCGTGTGACACGTTTAAACTAAGCCAATTGGCTTTTTAAGGCGTTAAAAACAAAAAGGCGCACAATAATTTTTGTGCGCCTTTTTTTAGAAAAAACTGCCAGATTTGTTTACAGCCTTAACTGGGCAAGCCAATAATACGAATGTCATAAAAAAAGCCGCTCAGTGAGCGGCTTTTTTATTACAGCAGGTAAAACTGATTTAAATTTAAGCCGATTTTCTTTTACGTAAAAAAGAAAAACCAGCCAAACCAAGACCCATCAAAACCAAGCTTGATGGCTCTGGCAATTCATTGGTTTCAACCAAATTCAAAACTAAATCGGAGCCAATACCGCCATTGATTTCCATGACAATTCTGCCAACGCTTTCAAAGTTTACAATATTGAAGTTAGTGAAGGATGAGAACAAAAAGGTTGAGACACCTACGCCGAGGTTATTTAATGTCAAAGTAGCGGTATCGCCTATATTCGGGGTACCAGTGCCAGGCTGATTATTGGTTTCTTTGACCTTAAATGTAATATTGACATTTGTATCGATAAAGCCAATATCTATCAATAAGGCGTTAGAAACACCTCCATCTGTTAAATCTAGGCCACCCAAGCCGCCAGCCAAACCCCAAGTCACAGAGGTAACAGAACTTTCACCGGGATCATGCGCAACGCTTAGGGCATTTGGAGTGAGTACAGAGTCAACTGAAATTGTAGGAGTTGCACCACCAGGACTAACGGAAACAATAGTCAACACACGGTTATTGTCAATCACTTCGCCAGGCGCTGTGTTCACACTTGAAAAGTCACCAGGAGTGGAAGAACTTAATGTTTGTGCTGTTTGGTCAAAAGTATCAATAGTCAACGCTTGGGCTTGGTTGCTTAAGCCCAGTACAGCGGCTAACAAAAGGCCGCTGGATAAGGTTTTAAATTTGTTCATTTTTTTATCCTCAATTAAGTAATGGGAGTTTGGTTTTGGAAAGGAATCATCCCTAAATTATTAAGCAATTTACGTACCAAAATTTCAAGTTATTGTTATTTGGTATTTTCTACATCACTAATTTTAAACCAGCCAGAAATGTGTAAATAAAACTGACACTTTATCAGTGAAATGTAATAAAAACCTGTAAAGTAATTTTGGTTTTACAAATTTTTCGCGTGGATTTTTACGCATTAATGTGATGACAACAAAAAATAGTCTATAAGTCATAAGCAAAAGCAACCTGATGATTTTCCTATAAAAGATTTGACAAAAAAATTTAGCTCCTGTTATTGCCTAATCCGTAGCCGTCAATTCCCACAACTTAATAAATAAAACATTAACCGAGACTAGCTGAAACCCACCAAGAAAATAGTTGCCAAGTCCGTAATGTTGCCGACAAGAATGCAGTCCGCAGACAAGCAATCGCGAAGCGGCCGTTATGTCTTGTATAATAAATCCCAAAATGACTCCAATCCAAGCTACCAGGTAATTCATGAAAAAGCTGCTATTCCAATTTGACACCGATTTGTACCCGTCCGTATTTGATACCGTAGTGGGATATGACGGCGGAGCCGACCATGTGCTTGGTTATGCAAGCCTGACACCAGAAAACATCAAACCGCTGGTCGAAGGCACAATTTTTACCCGCGCCCCAAAGGACAAAAAAAACACCGCCATTTTTGTCGGTGGTAGCGATATGGTCGCAGGACAAGCCCTTTTTACTGCGGTGCAAAGCTATTTTTTTCCTGGTTTTCAAGTGTCTGTTATGCTCGACAGCAACGGCAGCAATACCACTGCAGCTGCAGCAGTCGCTAAATTGGCCACTAGCGGTTCATTGGCCGGAAAAAAAGCCGTCGTGCTGGCAGGAACTGGGCCCGTTGGACAACGCGCCGCCGTTATGCTGGCGCAAGAAGGCGCAAAGGTATCCCTAACCGCACGGACTTTGGTGCGGGCAGAGCAGGCTTGCAAAAACATGCACACAAGGTTTGGCGTTGACTTGACCCCCGTGGCGGCGTTTGACCAAGAAGCCAGGGCGGCGGCGATTGAGTACGCGAACATCGTGCTGGCCACAGGCGCTGCTGGCGTGGAACTCATCAAAGCCGAACATTGGCAAGACAATCCAAACCTAGAAATGATCGCTGATGCCAACGCCACGCCACCGCTGGGCATAGGTGGTTCGGACATGATGGATAAAGGCATTGAGAGGCATGGCAAAATCATCTGGGGTGCAATTGGTTTTGGCGCATTGAAGCTGGCTTTACACCGTGCCTGCATAAGCAAATTATTCGAAGACAATAAACAGGTTTTGGATGCCGAAAACATCTTCGCCCTAGCTAAAGAAATGGCTTAATCAGTGGAAGTTTTTTCATCAACATTACGGCAAGATGCTTTGGCAATATTTCATGCTGGTATTACCGCCGCCGACCCTTACCTAGCCGTCAAACACAGTCTTCACTCTGATGGTGTGTTTTTGGACATGCGCCTGAACGACGGTAACACCCGCACCCGCCGCTGGACAAAAATCCACCTGCTTGCTTTTGGTAAAGCCGCTTGCGCCATGGCAAAAGCCGCACTAGAAAAAATCCCGCCTCATTTGTTGGGAAATGCCATCGCCGTGACCAATTACGAAAATGTCATGGCGCTGGATGGCATTGAAGTGCTAGGTGCAGGCCATCCTTCACCTGATGCGGCGGGTTTACTTGCCGCTCAAAAGATTGCCACCATTGCCAAGCATACCCAACACGGCGAGCTAGTGTTGGTTCTGGTCAGTGGCGGTGGTTCAGCTTTGCTTCCCTACCCTGTAAAGCCAGTCACGTTGGTAGACAAAATCGCCACCAACCATGAATTGCTGGTTTGCGGCGCGACAATCAATGAAATTAATTGTATCCGCAAACATTTGTCACAACTTAAAGGCGGCGGTTTGGCAAAATTGGCCTATCCTGCCGATGTCCACGCGCTGATATTATCGGACGTACTGGGTGATGACCTGAGCGCGATTGCCAGCGGCCCTACCGTGCCAGATCACACAACCTATGCCGACGCGGTTGCCATCTTACATAGCAAGCGGATTTGGGACAAAATCCCCGCAGCCGTGCAAAAACATCTTACTTTGGGTGAAATCGGCAAGTTGCCGGAAACTCCCAAAGCCTTTGATAAGATTTTTCATAGCACCACACAGACTTTGATTGGCAGCAATGTGATCAGCGTCAGGGCAATGCAAAAAACCGCACAGGAATTGGGCTATCAAACCCAGCTTTACGATGAACATTTATGCGGCGAAGCCCGCATTGTCGCCGGACAGTGGGTGGCTGATGCCAAAGCAATCCGGCAACCCTTGGCATTATTGGCAGGCGGGGAAACCACGGTAAGCTTGCAAGGAACTGGCAGCGGCGGGCGTAATCAGGAAATGGCCTTGGCTTTTGCCTTGGCGGCACAACAACAAGGTTTGCAAGGGACGTGGGCTTTTTTAAGCGGTGGCACGGACGGGCGCGACGGCCCCACCGATGCGGCAGGCGGTTTGGTTGACCCTGGCAGTATAAATCGTATGTTGAAAGCAGGATGCGAACCTATTGCCTTGCTCGCCAATAATGATTCCTATACCGCATTAAACTGTTCACAAGATTTGCTGAAAATTGGCGCGACCGGAACTAATGTCGCCGATTTGCAAATCCTGCTGATTGTGCCTAGATAAGCGAAATGGCTTAAACTTTTAGGCAAAAACTTAGCACTAGCCCGAAACCAATTGATTCCAGTGTTATTTGAAGAAGAAAAATATGTCCGTCCAACAACCCACATTTGACAGCGTTTGGAAATTATTCCAAGAAACTAGTGAGCAATTCCGAGAAACCCGCGAGCAGTTCAAACAAACCCGCGAGCAATTCCAAGAAGACCGTGAGCAATTTAAGGAAACTGACCGTAAGCTGGAAAAACTCATCCAAGAAAATGCGCGACGCTCTGAAGAGACCAACCAGCAATTCAAAGAAACCAATCTTCAATTTAAAGAAACCGACCGCAAAATCAAACAAGTCAATGAAAGCATAGGCCGATTAGGTAACAAGCTCGGCGATTTTGTCGAAGAAATGGTGCGTCCCGCGGCAGTGCGGTTATTTCGCGAGCGCGGTATTGATGTCCACGAAGTCCACCAAAACATTAACTCGCAACGCGGCAATGAAGGCATTGAAATTGATTTGTTAGTTGTCAATGACACCGACATCATTGCTATTGAATGCAAAAGTAATCTAAGCATTGATGACATTAACGACCACCTGCAACGCCTTGAAAAACTCAAACGCCTGTTGCCCAGCTATGCCAACAAATGCGTTTTGGGAGCAGTGACCGGCATGGTCATCCCGGAGAATGTCGCCCAATATGCCTACCGGCAAGGCCTGTTCGTCATCGCCCAAACAGGCGATCACTTGTCCATACGCAATGATTCAAACTTTCAGGCCAAAACTTGGTGACCTGAAACCACTACACCCTAAGTAAATACGGAGATACAATGTTTAACCAATCTATGACCATTCAAGGCTTTGACGATGAATTATTTACCGCGATGGAAGAAGAGCGGCATCGTCAGGAAGATCACATTGAGTTGATCGCCTCGGAAAACTACGCCAGCCCACGGGTGATGCAAGCTTTAGGCTCACAATTGACCAACAAATATGCCGAAGGCTATCCAGGCAAACGCTATTATGGCGGCTGCGAATTTGTCGACAAGGTCGAGCAACTCGCGATAGACCGCGCCAAAGCCCTATTCGGCGCCGATTACGCCAACGTCCAAGCGCATTCCGGCTCACAAGCCAACATGGCGGTATTGATGGCAATGATGCAACCGGGCGAAACCTTACTAGGCTTGAGTTTGGCGGACGGAGGCCACTTGACCCACGGCGCGAAACCCAATTTCTCCGGCAAACTCTACCACGCCGTGCAATACGGCTTAGACCCGGAAACCAGCGAAATCAACTACGCGCAAGTGGAAGCTTTGGCCTTGGAACACAAACCCAAAGTCATTATGGCGGGATTCTCCGCGTATTCTAGAGTGTGGGACTGGCAACGTTTCCGTGATATTGCCGATAAGGTCGGCGCGTATTTGGTCGTCGATATGGCGCATGTTGCCGGTTTGATCGCCGCTGGTGTTTATCCTAACCCCGTGCCATTCGCCGATGCCGTCACCAGCACCACGCACAAATCCCTACGCGGCCCACGCGGCGGTTTGATTGTCTGCAAGAGCAACCCGGACTTAGAGAAAAAAATCGACTCGAATATTTTCCCAGGCATCCAAGGCGGCCCCTCCATGCACGTCATTGCTGCAAAAGCCGTGGCATTTAAAGAAGCGATGGAACCGGAATTTAAGACCTACCAACAACAAGTCATCCTTAATGCCCAAGCCATGGCAAAAGTGTTTATGTCACGCGGATTTGATGTCGTTTCCGGCGGCACTGACGACCATTTGATGCTGGTGTCCCTGATCGCCAAAGGCATTACCGGAAAAGCCGCCGATGCCGCCCTAGGCCGCGCCCATATCACCGTCAACAAAAACGCTGTTCCCAACGACCCACAATCGCCATTTGTGACTAGCGGCATCCGTGTTGGCACACCCGCGCCAACCACACGCGGTTTTAAAGAAGCCGAAGTGACTGAAATCGCCACTATGATGTGCGATGTGATGGACAATTTGGAAGACAAGAGTGTGATTGCGGCAGTGCGTGAGCGGGTCAGCCGCCTTTGTGCCCAGTTTCCGGTTTATGGGTAGCGACCAGCTTTAAATACCCCCAAAATACTTTATGCTCGGCGACACACCATTTACTATTCAGCGGAGCATAAAGTCTTTAACCCAAAGAATCAGTTGGAAAATACCTCGCTAAAGCCATGCAACCCGATCTTGGACATCGAATAATATGGAAGGATTTTTTTTGACAGGTATTGTTAGTGCTTGGCCTAATGCCACATTTTGCCGACGCTTCAGCTTGTTCAACTTTCTGATAACATCCTCACTGACATTAAAATTTTCCGCTATGGACTTTAGGGTTTCATTACTATCGACATAATGCAAAGTTACAAAGCCATTGCCCTCATCATCCGATTTATTTTTGACGGAAAGAGGTTTGTCAGGACTTAAAAGTTGTAATTCGGCATTATTATCGCGATTAATGGATAACCAATCCGTGGGAAACCATCCTAGTTCAGAACCTGTTTGGGATGGATCAACTTTTGCAAATGTGTGTAACGGTTTAGTGGCAGAAATGGCTTGTTGCTCCAAAATGCTCAGTTGACGATGTAAATGGTTGGCACTGGCGATAGGCATGTGAAATGTAAATGGGCCTTCAGTGCCCAATAACTCGCTCTGATAGCCTGGATTAAGTGATATAAATTGCTCTTTATCGATATTTGCCAACTGGGCAATTGCTGATAAAGGCTTTTCTGCCACCTGTTTGATGTCTTTTTCCTCGGTCAATTTGACGGTGATGAAATAAGGTTCATTCTTGACCATTGGAAGCTTTAGGTTATATACAGAATGCTGTGCAAATATGGTCGATAATGCGAGTAGCCTAGGAACATACTGACGGGTTTCTTCTGGCAACGCTAATGACCAGAAATCAACGTCCAAGCCTTTCGCTAGGTTGTCGCTGATAGCATTATCGACTCGAGTCTGCCCACAATTATAAGCCGCCAATGCCAGCAGCCAATCACCCTTAAAATGGTTTTTTAATCCTGCCAAAAAACGGATGGCTGCCTGCGTAGAAGATGGGATATCAAATCTCGCGTCATAGTTGCCGTCCTGTAACAAATTGAAATCCTTGCCAGTACTGGGAATAAACTGCCAAATTCCTGCTGCGCTCATCGGCGATACGGCGGTTGGTTGGTAGGAACTTTCCACGATAGGCAATTAAGCCAAATCCAATGGCAAGTTATTTTTACCCAACTCCTCAACTATGTGATAAAGGTAAGGCCGCGCTCGCTCAGCAACGCTATAGAGATAACCCGTCCTCTTCGCATACCAGTCAATGTGGGTTTTAACCCGTTCATGAACGGCCACTTGCTTTTCAATTTCAATCAGGTCAGGCAAAGGCTTTGACTCTGGATATTGCTCTGGCAATCGGGTGGCGGAGAGCTGTTTGCCAATGGCATCGTTATAGCCCACGATGAGTTTTTTTAATTCCTCTGTTGCATCCTGCTGCACAACCGGGCGTTTTGAAATATCCATATAACTATGGATTCGGGTTTGCCCGCCTATCACTACCGTTTGTTTATGTTGCAAAGTAATCATCTTAGCTTTTTTATCATCTGCTAGCGCCGCGTCAGCGATTTTGTCCGATAAATGCAAATTTTTAAATCTAGCAAGAGAATACTTTTTAGCCGATATATAAGAACTGCCATTCAGCGCTTGCTTAAGCCGAAGCATTTGTCCAATGGGCAGGATGCTTACTTCTGGATTTACGGATGACTTGGTTTTTTTTAAAACATCATCATGAACCGTATCTGAAAGTGGTATCGGATTGCCGGCTATTTTTCCTTGGGATTCTGGCGAAGGCATAACCTCTGCAGGTCTAGGAATCTTCAAACCGGCGCGGACCCTATCCCAAACATTGATTTTTTGGTATTCATTTTTGGGCTTGAGCGTAGTGGATTTTATTTTTTGAGTTCGATGTGAATTTTTGACGTGCCTGTCATTCATGTGGCGAAAGTTGCTTGAGTGGATATTCCCATTCCCTATCGACGGCAGTGCTGGATTGGCATTAAGCAGCAATAACACAAGCAGCAAAGTACTACGGATTCGTAGCCATAACTTCATAACTTACCTCGTCTATCCGATAAATTTTAGCCTTCACAATCACCTCCATAATAAAACAGTGGTTTGTGCAATAACCGTTGGATTTACATTAACTTTTATGCTTTTTAAGGGTCGCTGACTAATCCCGTTCGCGTAGGATTATTTAGGGATTAGAGCAGCCTTTCCTTAAGTGAATCTGAACGGTTTTGCAAAATACCTATCCTCTTAATTTACCTGCCAAGCCCCTGAGCGAACCGACCACCACTTCCCCATCGCCTTTAGCAAAGTCGATGCCCCGATCACCCACCACACCGCCGCTGCACCATAGCCAAAATACACGGCAAACAACCAACTAAAAGGCACTCGCAGAATATTCAACGGCGCTGACCAAAACAATATCGAGCGGGTTTTGCCCGCGCCACTCAGCACACCTTCCGCCAAGGATTCATAAGCGACAAACAACTGCGAGAACGCCAATATTTGTGCATAACGCACGGCTTCGGTTAATACCAGCGCATCTTGGGTAAACAAGCCACACAATCCGGTCGCACCGAAGAAAAAAATGCCCGACACCGCCAATCCTGCAAGGGTCAATAATCTGAACGCGAGCCGTATCGCGTGTTTGGCTTCGGCAAGATCACCTGCTCCTAAGCTACGCCCTACGATACTGGCGATGCCCATCGAAAACCCCCAAAACACTGGCCATGTGAAACCTTCCAAAGCCGAGAACCCAATACCCAGCGCCGCATTGACTGGCGCACCCAATGGTGAAATCACCCAATGCAGCATCGCCCCGTAAACCAAAGCGAACATCATCGTCCCCCAGCACATCGGCAAACCGATTCTGGCAATCTGCAATGCGTTGCTGTTTAAACCGAAATCAGTCAAACTAATCTTTGCTGTGCGCCGCAACAACGCCAAGCCAATAATCAACGCAACCGCCTGGCTGAGTCCGGTCGCCATCGCCGCACCGCCTATGCCATAATCAAGCTGATAAATGCAAACCGGATTCAGCAAGATATTCAACACGGTGGCGATAATTTGCAACAGCAACACCGTGCGAGTATGCCCGAAGGCTATAAAAATCGCGTTCAATGTCGGCATGATGGCTTGAGGCAAGCAATAAACCGCATGCCAGCGCAAGAAATTCGTTGCCTGATTTGCAACAGCGTCTGACAGACCCAGCAACCCCGTGATGAAGGGTGCAAACATACCGCTTAAGGTCAACACGATGCCACCAAGCAAAAAAGCCCCTGTTAGGGCATTACCTATCAGTTGGTTTTGCAAAGAAATTTGTTTCGCACCCACCGCACGGGCGACTTGGGAAATAGTCCCTGCGGAAATGATGGAATAAACCGCGTAATAGGCAATCAAGATAAACGTGCAGGAGGCAATTGCGGCCTGAGCCTCAACACCGAGCCATTGTACGGCATGTTGGTCAATCACCCGATAGGCGTTATCCAGCATAGCGGACAAGGCGGCAGGCAAAGTCAGGGCAATAAGCCGTTTGCTGTTGATAGTCATGTATGGAGTTTACAAATGTTTACGACATTATTTTCGAAAAGATTCTTCAATAAACCCCGATATTGCCTTTTAGTCAAACCCATTCACCACTTAAGACCCGCTTCAAATTTGTATTTGAAAAATAGTGCTAATATTAGTCCACTAAAAATTTGGTCAGCAATGTACAGATAATATCAATTGATGTTTTCTGATTAAACAACCTCTAACCCAACGTAAACGGTCAACATGAACAAACTTTTTAACGACACCCAAATGAATCTATGTATGGGTTTACGGCTGGCGTTGTTTCGCCCCTGCGGAAGCAACCAATTTGCCATCAATGGCGACCAACTGGCCATATTGTTGATATTTGATTTACTGCTGAATATCGTGTTCGGCTATTTGTTGGCGTTGCCAAACCCCGTATTTGACCTTTACGCCTTGCCGACTTATTGTCTTGATCAATTTGTGTTTTTCTTATTGATTTTCATCATCACCAAACTCTGGAAAAATCCCGATTTGTTTTTGACTATAAGCATAATGACGCTGAGCATATCCCCGTTATTAAATACACTGATTTATTTGGACCGCCACCTGCAAGCCAGTGCCGACGAGCCAGGTTCGCATTATCAGTGGTGGGGTGTGATGATTGCCTTTTACAGCTTGTTAGCTTTGGGCCGAGTTTTTTACTTTGCCTCAGGCCGTTTAAAAATACTGAGTGCCTTCACCTTATTGGTAGTGCTTATTGCGGGTGTGTTGCAATTTCGCTATTTCGGGGAAACGCAACAATTTTGGTACGAAACCAAAGATGAAGACACAGAAGAAAAAGACCGCTGGACTGAATACCGGACAATGGACGCGGAAAAACTCATGTACCGCCAGCCGGAAATCCTCACCTCCGCCCTGCAAACCTTAAAACGGCAACGCGGACACCTTAGCGATGTGTTTTTTGTTGGTTTCGCCAGTTATGCGACTGAAGATGTATTTTCCAAGGAAGTGGTTTTTGCCAAAGGTTTGTTGGATAATCGCTTCGGCACCACCGGACATTCCATTAACCTGATCAACCACTTATCCACCCGCGAAACCGTGCCGCTCGCCACTGCCACCAATCTTGCCGCAACGCTCAAACACATCGGCGCTTTGATGGACACCGATGAAGATGTGTTGGTGTTGTATTTGACCAGTCACGGTTCGGAAGACCACGAATTATCAGTTGAATTTTGGCCTTTGGCGTTAAACGACATCACTCCCGAAAAACTGCGTTTCATGCTGGACGGAGCCAACATCAAATGGCGGGTCATCATCATTTCTGCCTGTTATTCCGGTGGATTTATCAAGGCCTTGGCTAACGACTACACCTTAGTGGCGACCGCCGCTGCAGCCGATAAAACCTCCTTCGGCTGCGGCACCCAATCGACCTTCACTTATTTTGGCGAAGCGGTGTTCAAAGACCAGCTTACCCATGAATTTTCTTTGCTTTCCGCCGTGCAACAAGCGCGAGTTGCCATAGGCCAACGTGAAAAACGCGAAAATATTGAAGCCTCATCGCCGCAACTCTCCATAGGCCCGTCTATAAAATCCAAACTGGATCACTTAAGCGAGGAAATTCGGCTCCGGTATTGCGGCTCGCCTGACAAGAGCCTAAGCTGTTGATTTATAGTTATAACCCACTAAAATCCCTGTAAATTAAATCAGGAATGTGCATGGAATAAAATCTCGGATTAAGACCATATAAGGTTTTTATCTCTAGGGCACAAGAAACTTGAAAAGTTTAAAGAATCGCAGCAGTAAACTCGTGCAGATGTCGTTTCGTAATCGTTCCTAAGGATTTTTTAACCCACATCAATCGGTGTCAGCTCCCAAATATCCTTGTTATACTCGCTGATAGTCCGGTCAGTGGAAAACTTACCGCTAGCCGCACAATTGAGGATGCTCATTTTTGTCCAACGCTCTTGATCACGGTAAACGGTTTCCACATGTTTTTGTGTATCAACATAACTACGAAAATCGGCGATGGTCATCCACGGGTCTTGGGGGCTTTTGAGAGAGGCGATAATCCCATCAAAGATACCGAACTCAAATGGGTTGAAATGACCGTGTTCCAACAGATTCATCACCCGTTGCAGGTTTCAAAAATGATTTCCAACAAGCGCGGCAATAATTGTCTAAATAAATTGACCAACCAACATTCTAAGGCTTCAGGCAACAAGGTATGGTTGGTATACGCCATCGTTGTACTAGTGATTTTCCAGGCGTCATCCCACGGCAAGCCGTAAATGTCCATCAATAAGCGCATCAGTTCGGCGACGGCGATGCTGGGGTGCGTGTCGTTCAATTGGAAACAATGCTTATCGGCAAAATGCGTAAAATCACTGCCGTGCCTGCCCCAATCCTTTAAACTTAAGCCATAAATCCAAGTCAGTTCGGTTTTTTGTGCCAAAATTATGTTACAATTATATGATATTTAAGGTTATTATGGATTTCCACCTTGAGTACCAAGCTATTATGGCAAACTTTATCGGCTTTTTGCACTCGTCAGAACTGCTCGATCAATCCCGCCTTAAACCCACCGCCTTCATCCGCAAACGCACCTTGACTTTTCCGGTCATGCTGGTGGCGATGCTCTCAGGCTTTAAAGCCAGTGTTCAGACTGAACCCAATGCTTTTTTTTTCGCATCTTGCCAATCAAGCTGAGTTGACCCGTGAAGCGAGCGCCCAGGCTTTTTCTAAAGCACGCAAGCATTTCTCACACAACGCCTTTGCCATTCTCAACCGACACCTTATGACGCTCGTGGCCAGTGGTTTAACCACGCCACACTGGAACGGTTTGCGCGTGGTGGCTGCCGATGCGTCTAAAATGCGCCTGTATCTTCAAGATGCCAGCCACCGCTTTGTGGGGGAAGCGGTCGCGTTCGGTTTATACCTGCCGGGTCTGGAGATGATGCTGTCCTCCGAACTCTACAGTGCCTCCGTCGGCGAACGGCAAATGCTGTTTGAGCATCTGCCCAGGCTTAGCGCAAACGACCTATTGGTCTTGGATCGCGGTTATTTATGCCCTGTGGGTATCCGGCACGGTGGCTGATCGCTTATCTGACCCAGCAGGAGATGGCTTTCTGTATGCGCGTCGATCAAACCGGTTTTGTTGCAGTACAGCGCTTTCTGCGTTCAGGAATGGCCGAACAAATAGTTACGATCGGTAAACCTAAAGCCAAGTATTGCACGGATTACGAGTGCCAACCGATACCTTCCCAAGTGCGCTTGGTCAAAATTATCACGCCCAATGGTCGTATTTATGTGGTGATGACTTCCTTGCTCGATAGCCTGGCTTATCCTGCCAGCGATTTTGCTGCCTTGTACCATAGCCGCTGTACCCGCAGGGCATAAAGCGGATAGAAGAAGCGTTTAAACGTCTCAAACACCGTTTGGCTCTGGAAAACACCTCCGGTTTGTCATGGTTAGCCGCGCAACAAGACTTTGGTGCCAAAATTCTTGCCGATAATCTTCATTCGTTGACGGTTCATGCAACTGAAGCTTACGAAACGATAAAAGACGGGTATAAGATTAATCGGACTTATGCTTTTTCACACCTCAAACGCTGCTTGCCACGCTGGTTGCTGATACTCATGCCAACAGCGGGGCAGTTCGTAGCCACTTTACAAGAGATCGCCAAAAATCTCATTGGAGTGGTGCCGGATGTCTCAAAGCCACGACCGAACCACCCTAAACCTCACCGAAAACATGCCTATAAATCAACTTGTTAATGGGTTGACGGCTTAAGTTTAAATGATTGACGATAGACGGGGCTAACGTCTATCCCCGTGAAATCGTCAAACGGGCGTTGCAACTGAATGCTGCCGCCTTAATTTTCGCGCATAACCATCCTTCAGGTATTGCCGAACCCAGCCAAGCCGACCATGCCATCACCCGCAAATTAATTGACGCCTTGAAGCTGGTGGACATCCGTGTCTTGGATCATTTCATCGTCGGCGGTACGGCCTGTTATTCCTTTGCAGAACACGGGTTGTTGTGAATGCACTGACTGTGCATGTCGCCATAAAAAGCCAAACGTAACAAAACAAAAAAACAGAAAACAGAAAACAAAATGATGCGGCGAAAAATGAATAAAAAATCCAATACCAAAAACGGCAACGGAAAAAACGGCAACAGTTTTATTGGTTGAAGCCAAGTTTTTTTTAATCACGTTGAACGCAAAACAGATTCAAGCGTAACAGCGACTTTTCCAGAAAATTTTTTATTAAAAATATGTTGCAAAACAAAATTCGGGAAAGTGTTTCCGGAAGAGTCGGCAATCGGCAAAAAACCTGCTTTTCATTGTTAATGCAACTTATTGATCTATAGCTATAAAAAAGAATAAAACACTGTATTGGCAATTTTTGGCAACAGACGTGTAAAAAACAGACCAGAAAAAATACCGCTGAAAAAAACGATTTTTGAAAACTGTAAAGGCGATGCTCCTTACATCGCTTAGGTGCAGTTATGCAAACACAAACTTCAATAGTATCCGCTGACATCCAACCCCGAATTTTACGCATGAAAGATGCGCCAGGTTATTTGGGGATGAACAAAAATTATTTTAACAAAGCCGTGAGGCCGTTCCTGACTGAACTCCGGTTTGGCGTTCAAGGCATCGCTTTCGATAGGAACGAACTGGATGCCTGGGCTGATGATTTCGTCAGCCGTTCAGCTAAAGCCAACCCAATAGAAACCCAATTTAAAATGGAGAAAAAACCATGTCCAAAAAATTCCCAGGTCTCGTCAAAAGGGGCGATTGTTGGCACGTCGACAAAGTTATCAAAGGCAGACGCGTTTGCCAAAGCACTGGAACAAGCGACCTCGAAGAAGCCCAAAACTTCCTGATCCATTTTCTTGAAGAACACCGTCAGGCAACCATTTATGGTGTTCGCCCCAAAAGGGAGTTTAGGGAGGCTGCAACCAAACACCTGATGGAGTCGCAAAAATCCAGCCTTAAGGACGATGCCCTTCAATTGAAGATTTTGGATTATGACTTGGTTGGCTAGTGCGCCCAAAATCAAGCTGTTTCCTTTAACTGATGCTGATGATCCTTATCATCTTTCTTGGGCTGAACAGGACAAACTATTTAAGGAATTGCCCGAGCATTTGCTACAAATGGCAGTATTTAAAGCGAGCATTTGCTACAAATGGCAGTATTTAAAGTTAATACGGGATGCAGGGAACAAGAAGTCTGTGGTTTGCGTTGGGAATGGGAAAGGCATATACCAGAACTGGACACCAGTGTGTTTGTCATTCCAGCTCATCGGGTCAAAAACAGGATTAGGCGTGTCGTTATTTTGAACAGTGAAGCCAAGTCCATTGTTGAAAACCTTAGGGGACGGCACTCAGAATATGTGTTCACTTATCGCGGGGATCGTGTTTTGACTATGAACAACACGGCTTGGCAGAAGGCAAGGAAACGGGTGGGGCTAAACCATGTGAGGATACATGACCTAAAGCACACCTTCGGGCATCGGTTGAGGGCGGCAGACGTTTCGTATGAAGACAGGGAGGATTTGCTAGGCCACAAAGACGACGCATTATTCCTCTGCCAATTTGTCAAATTTGATTGCAGCGGCAGAAACGGTGTGTGACAGTGGGTCACGCAAAAATCACGCAGTGATTTTGTAGGGCAATAAAAAAGGGAATCAACGATGTTGTATATCATTGATTCCCTTAGTATTATTTGGAGCTGGAGATGGGACTCGAACCCGCGACCGGCTGATTACAAATTAGCAAGCCTGTGCTTTTATATACCCTTATACTGTTTTAATAAGCACTATCTATCCTTTCAATTCAATTTGTTATGTTATAATAAATCAGAAGGTCTTAGAATGGCTTTTAAACAATCTGCTTATTATATGCTTATTAATTTTTAGGGGTGGCGCACCATGAAACTAACTAAAACCGTTGTCGGGAATTTTCCCTTTACCGAAAAGGGACAAGCCTTTTATTGGGATTGTGAGCTTGCGGGCTTCGGCATGTATGTCGGGGCAAAATCAAAAACATGGTGTGCCCAGCAACGGATTGGCAACAATACCAAGCGAGTGGCTTTAGGTAAATATCCCGCCATGACAGCGGAACAGGCACGGAACGCCGCCAAAAAAGCCATAGGCGAACTTGCATCGGGCATTGATACAGTGCAGGAAAAACGCGAGAGCAAAATAAAATCCGTCACATTGGGCGAGGTTTTCGCGGAATTCCTCAGTGCCAGACAGTTGAAGCCTAAAACCGTGAAAGACTACACGGGCGTAATGAATAACATTTATGCCGATTGGCAAAAGCTACCCATTACCGACATTTCCCGTGATGCCGTGGAACGCCGCCATAAAAAAATGGGTACGGAACGTGGCGAAGCTTACGCCAACTTGGGGGCGCGTACATTACGCAGTGTCTTGAATTTTGCCAGTGCCAAATATGAAACAGGCAAAGGCTTATCCATCCTGCCCGACAATCCCGTTAAGCGGATAAGCCAGACCCGCAGTTGGTACAGAGTCGAACGGCGCACAGGCCATTTAAAACCACATCAATTGCCTGCATGGTTTGAGGCCGTGCTAAGTATCGACAACGATACCATCAGGGATTACCTACTTTTCGTAATATTGACCGGATGCCGTAAGGATGAATCGGCAAAATTGCAATGGGCGGATGTTGACCTGATCGACAAAAGTTACATGTTACGTGACCCCAAAAACAAAAATCCGATACAGCTTCCTTTGTCCGATTATCTGGTGAATATGCTAACAACCCGCAAAACAAAGAGTTCTAGCGCGTTTGTATTCCCTGGCGAGGGTGTAGGCGGTTATCTGGTTGAACCTAAGCGACAATTAGCTAAGGTCATCGAAAAAACAGACATGCCATTTTCGATGCACGACTTGCGCAGAACCTTCGTAACCATAGCTGAATCGTTAGATATTTCTGCCTATTCGGTCAAGGCACTGGTGAACCACAAACAAGGCGAAGACGTGACCAGCGGTTATATCCAATTAAATGTGGAACGGTTGCGGCAACCCATGCAGACTATCACTGATTTTATGTTGAAGTCGGCTGGACTAAAGCAATCCGCCGAAGTTGTCCCGCTCAAACAAGCCAGAGGTTAATATCATGACCATTAATTACCACGACATCATCACCATAGAACCGGGTAAACGTAGCGGCAAGCCTTGCATCAGAGGGCTTAGGATAACCGTGGACGACATCCTCGACTGCTTTGCGGCAGGGATGACCGAACAAGAGATATTGGAAGATTACGACTACCTAACCCAAGACGACATAAGAGCCTGCTTTGCCTATGCCGCCGATAGGGAACGCCATAGCCGCGTGATTGCTGGATGAAGCTGTTATTTGACGAAAACCTATCGCCAAAAATAGTGGCGGCTCTTGCGGATGTGTTCCCTGATTCGGCACACGTTGACCGGATCGGTTTGGGCGGCGGATCGGACGATGAAGTTTGGCGTTATGCCAAAGCCAACGATTTTATGCTGGTGAGCAAGGATTCTGATTTTTACGAAAAAAGCATCCTTTACGGACACCCGCCCAAAGTCATTTGGATAAGGCGCGGCAACTGCACCAATCGACAAATTCAATTGCTATTGAGGAACAAGGTTGAGGTTATTGCTGAATTTTATCAAAACCATGATGTTTCATTTATCAGCATCACTTAACAGCCAAACAATAGATAGGGTTAGATTGAAGTGCTTAAGGCTTAACCCTGTTACCTTAAACCGTAATAAAGTAATCGTGGGCGTGTGATGGAACAATACCCTATTCATCCAGACAGAATACACCTGTTATCTATCGAAGAACAGGCAGAAAGGCGTTTGCTTCCTGATGAATTATCCATTAAGGACATCGGGGTATTACTGTATGAAGACAAGCAGGATAGGCGTAGTTTTTACCTCGACATAATCAATGCCTGTAAAAATGGAACGCTCCAATATACGGGCGATATTAACGAATGTCCGACTGATTGGTATTTTGCCCGCATTGAGCAATCCGTTGAAGATTTAGACTGGCCTGACAAGATTAAGCTTAGGCAAAAAGGCATGGCTGAATATTGGCGCAAAGCAGAACACGGTGATTTGTTCGACATTTGCGACCCGCCTACTTGCTTAGTCCATCGTAACAACATCAAGGAGTATTTTGAAACTACAGAGCGTTGGCCGGTAACCGATTGTTTGCTGGCTAACTGGTGGCCTGAAGCTGAAACTACGCCAGAACTTGATTATGGAGAGCCGGAACTCCCCGCTCATGATTCAGCTACGCTGTATCAAGTACTGAAAATATTAGGCGATGATTACACTCATGAAGAATTCGCCTTAATTTTACTTGATGGTGATATTGCTGCATTTGAGAAACGCAACGAAACAAACACGTTAAGACCGATTACCAATATTAAGGCATGGTTAAACGCCCATTTTAGAGCCGAGGCTTTTAACGGAGAACCCCGCCACGTTGATTTAATTTTGGAACAGTTCAGATATTCAAAGCCCGGTTTATCGGATTTTAAATTCAGAGCGTTGCCGGATCATTGTTATATGTCATTCACTCAAGCCTGTGAAAGAGTAGCTAAATTTAAGGGCAATATTGAAGCGGCTGAAATCAAGTTAATCCACGGCTTAGATTGCGGTGAAATTCAAGCCCACCACCCTCTTGGCGGCAGGATCACCCCAGAGCAGTCAAGTAACGGGATGTTTTGGAAAAGATGTTATTTTCAAAAATGGAGGCTTGGGAAATGGATCACAACAGAATTTGGTGAGGCGAGCATTTCGGACATCAAAAATCAAGTAGATGCAATACCTCCAAATGATAAAAATGGTAAACGAAATTTTGTTGCCAAAGCATGGCTAAACACGATAGACCCGCAACAACTAGATGCTTTAACCAATACACAGATATTGACAAAGCTTGGAGAATTTAACCGTACATTCAAAACTGAAAATGGGGATTCTTTTGGTGCTGGATTATTTACCAAAGGCGGCAATGATTGGCTAAGTCGTGACCATTCAGTTATTCCAAAGAGAAAGGCGGGGGCGAAGCCCGGCAAGTAATGCTGTATATAATGCTGTGAATTTTAAGGCGGTGTAATACCGCCTTTTTTGTTAATGAGGCATTATTACAGAGTTTTATAATACTGTGAAAAATACAGTATTAAATGTCCAGTAATTTCAGTATTTTTTATTCAAAAACAATTGATCATAATCTATCCAGTTCACGGGCATTTGTTCGTGAATATTCTTGTTAAGCAACTTAACGCCGTGAGGCGACATGCTCCCACTGGAGGGAAAAATGATTACCCAAGACCGTAACAAAAAACTCACAGAATTCTACAGCGCACCTGACACCGCACTTTTCAATCAATCTGTAATCGCACATGTTCGCGATTGCTCAACAGCTACCCTTGAGCGTGACCGTTGGTCGGGCGGTGGTATTCCCTACCTAAGAATTGGACGCGCCGTTAAATATCGTAAGTCAGACGTGGTGGCATGGTTGGACAAACACCAGACCCAACAATCGACTTCTGAAAACGGGGGGGTGTAATGAGTAGAAATAGCGCACAAAACCAAAGCCAACGGCTTTTGGAAGCACTCAGACAAAAACCCTACTCGACCATCGAGGCAAGGAGCGAACTGGACATCATGTCCCCATCCCAAAGGGTGAAAGAGTTGAAGGAGCGCGGGCATAACATCCTAACCAACCTGATAACCGATGACAGCGGCAAGGCTAAGCACAATCGTGTGGCGCAGTACGTCCTGCTTTCTAAAGTTCAATAAAAAACCCGCCAATTTAAACAATTAAGCGGGTTTCGGTGTACGGCGACAGCAATCAAACAGCAGGGTAATTGTACCCGATTGCCTAGCCGTGCGCTATCCCGTATTAAGGCACACGATTACCCACAACTCCCAAAATCAGCGATGATATGAGCTTTTCACTAATCATATGAGCTGGGTACAACAGGAATTGGGGGCCTAGAATTAGGCGACAAACGGCGGACGAAACGGTTGGTGTCACTGATGGAAAGCTTATCAAATTCACCTAGGGCGAGCCTCCCGACGGCTTGCGAAGGCTGGGCGGAAACGAAGGCCGCTTACC
>Ga0247840_10002610_pt1 | contig 31826 bp, 48 predicted proteins | sample LaCruzMarch2015__FD_192404 | JGI IMG/M metagenome (GOLD analysis project Ga0247840, IMG submission 192404) | Freshwater microbial communities from meromictic Lake La Cruz, Castile-La Mancha, Spain - LaCruzMarch2015_17m | ecosystem: Environmental > Aquatic > Freshwater > Lake | place: Spain...
GGCTAAAATATGGAAAAACTAATCTACTGCAGTAAATGTTCATGTAAATGTAATGGAAAATGTATCATTGAGGTCCGTAAAGGATCATACAAACCCTTCTGTAATCATTGTTTCGTAGAACTTGAAATGGCTGAAGTGAAAGAAGTTAGAGTAATGTTAAAAAAGAAGAAAAGTTAAAATCTTTTCTTCGGTTTAGTAACACCCATATATTTCGCAGATGCTTCTAGTAAGATTGTTTGTCTTTTACGACACTTACCTCTGCTACCTTTGAAAGTAGGTTACTGAAATTTGTTTTATTTACCATGATTATAATGCCCCCAAGTTTTTTCACCGATTGGGGGACTTGATTATGATGTCCCACTGCACTTTGGTCTTATGTGGGAACTTACCTCCTTGAGTTATAAAGTAGAAGGTGACTTCGTTTTAGCTATATGCTTGGGGAGAGATTATCGCTTCTTGCCCATGAAATAAGATAGGAACAAAGCTCCGATTGCAACAGCAATTATTGCAGGTATCCATCCACTTAATCCAGAACTACCTAACTGTGTAGATAAGTAAGTTGAACTAGTAAATGCTGTGCCTGTAGCTGTTGTTGGGTCGCCACCTGTTGAATTTAAGCATTTTTGTGTAGCCACATCAAAGGTGTAGTCAGTAGCACATTGTGCAACCGTATCACCTAATTTAGTAATTACTACTAAACCTACAACTACCAATACTGCAAATGCAACGATTCCGTATCCAATTCCTTGTAATACATCCATCATTTTGTTTTAGTTAAAAAACTAAATGTTGGTGTATTCATCTTCTCTTGCCCATGAAATAGGAAAGGAATAATGCACCGATAGCAACTGCAATCACTGCTGGTATCCAACCAGATAAGCCAGAGCTTCCTAATTGACCTGCAAGATAAACTGCTGTTGTGTTAGCTGTTCCACCTACTGCTGTGCCTAACTTGTCCAAGACAACCAAGCCAACAACAACTAGAACTGCAAATGCAACGATTCCGTATCCAATTCCTTGTAATACATCCATCATTTTAAAATTATATAACCCTCCTTTCTAGGTTGCAACTATTTTTTGTGTGGTAGTTACTCGCACATTCATGAATTTGATTTATCACCATAAATATCCTATACAAATTCCATATTTAATACTTTGTTATACAACTTTTCACCTATACCTCGCTGTTTTGTTATACAACTTTAATTATTGGTCTTTTTTAGAAGTTAATGCTTCAATTAATATTGTAATTATTAATCCTGCGAATAAACCAATTACCCATTTCCAAGCAACCAAACCCATAAAGGCCAAGAATACACCAATGATTAAACCAATGAAACAACTCACCATTACTGCAACTGGGAAACCAAAGGGTAAAAATGTTATCATAAACACAGATACAATCATAAATAACATCATTCCCCAGAAAGGAGAATACCTATTTGCTTCCGTAAGTAAACTTTCAAAAGTAGTTATGTTTGTCCAATTAGTTCCTGCCATTATGGGACCACCTTCATAAATATGTATATGATTATTAAGATTAAACTTAACCAGATTAAAACCACCAATGTTTGTGCTACGATTATAGGTAAGTCCATCATTGAGGTTAAATTGTAAATGAATGTTCCGTCTACAAATGCTACGATTGTATTATACACACCTTTACCTACTGACCATGCCGATGTCAATGTTAAACCCTCTGCAGTTGAGGAAACCTCTGCACCAGATATTTCATTATGTGAAGTTGTCTTTAATTGTTGAAAAGAACTAAAAGCAGATGTGTTCAAACCAGTTGAAAAGTTCTGTCCATAAATACTATTCATAGGGTCTATTACTTCATTTTGTAAAATAATCACCATAAGTAACACACCAACAATTACAAATACCCAGTTGGTTAATGTTGAACCTCGTTTATTTATCATGAGCTTCTTCTAGCAAAGTAAATTACTAGACCTCCTAATACTCCAATTCCAACCATGATAGGGTAAGTTATTGTTTTGAATACCATTACACCAATTACTAAAGATAAAAAGCCAAGTATAATTGAAGCTATTGGACTAACAATTCCAAGCAATACCAATATTAATGTGATTATCATTTGTATGAATAAACCAAATGTTCCTTGAAATGGTGAACCAATAGTATCAATTATTTTGATTGCCAATTCTCTAAATGGGGGAGCTGATCTTACTGCTACAGCTTTTAATGTTCCATCATAGCCAGAAACATTACAAGTTATAATTCCTGTGAAAGCTGTTGAACTTGAATTACAAATTAAATCTTCAGATATTCCACCAATTTGATATATCTTCAATTCCATCTTATCTGTGTTCTGTGATGGGTCATTGTAAGTTAATGTGAATGTTCCTGTGCTATTATCCCATGTGATTTCTGCTTGAACATTTGAACTTTCATCAAAGTTTAATGTATCTGTCGGTTTAATTGTTAATGTATATGAGCAAGGAGAAATCAAACATACCATTCTCATTGGATTAGCCAAGTGTATTAATGTTCCATCTGTTTCATAAACACCAATTCTATAATCAATATCTTCAATTTTAACTTTCTTAACAGTTTGACCTTTATCGTCGGTTCTTCCCATTTCTACTACTCTGTATTCATTTAAGTTAGGATACCATCTTAACAAGGAAGTATATTTTCCAGTGTAAGGTGCAAGAACAGTATTTCTTATTTCAACTAGGAAGGAAGTTGATTGTGCATTTGGTAAGGAATATAAAGTTGTGTTGATTGTAACATTGCTTAATCTTGTATTCTCAAATAAGTAGAATCTTCTTTCAGTGTAACCACTAACGGAATATTCCAATTCACCATAACCAATTAAGTATGTTGGTGATTGTGTTACATTCAAACAGATGGATGTTTGATTAACATTGCTCAATGTTCCATAGCTTGAAGTTCCAGTTGAATTGGATATACCATATTTAATATTATATTTCAATGTTGCACCACTCAAAGTTGTAAGGTTACTTTCATCTGCAAATGTTAAGTTCATAACTTGTGTCATTCCAGCACTACAAGTTCCATTAATAACACTCATTGAAGTCAAAGCACTAACAGTTTGAACACTTGAAGTGGTATTTATTACTTGACTTCCCCATTGGATTGACCAATAGAATGTATTGTTACCTGCAACATTCATTGTTTTGTTTGTTATGTATTCACCATTGCTTAAAGTTGTTAATTGTGAAGTTCCATTGTGGATTAAATAAACAAGAGGTATTTGACTTCCGTCATGTGAAATGTTTAATTTAAACTGTTCAACTGTTGTAATAAATGATGTAGCATTATAACTTCTGCTGTTTTCCATTATTGTATAATCCCAACTAAACACCGTCGCATTCAAATTTCCAGCAGTATCATTCGCATAAATTGTTACATTTTTCTTCTGACTTAAAGTAATATTAGAAAGATTCTCAACTCCACTTACTGCACCAGCGATAGAAACATTTGTCCCATTGTAATTATACCATACATTCGCAAGGTTGGAATCTGTTGCTGTGAAGTTTAATTGTAATGTTCCATTTATTGCACCATAATTTATCAAAGATGTTGGGTAATTGAGGGTTAGGGTTGGAGCAACGGAATCAATGCTGAAAGTTCGGTTTGAGGTAGCGAAGCCACAAGCACCATCGGTATCACAGAATTGGTAGTTCCAGGTTACTGGTGAAGATAAATAAATATTTGTGAAATTTATTGTTGCTGTTGTATAAAATGGTTGAGTAACTAAATCAGAAATTAGAGTATATTTATTATTTTCTTCAAAGGCAAGAATTGAACCATCTGAACTTAAAACTCCTTTTGTATATGTAATATCCGTTGAAGCTGTTGAATATGAAGCAGCTACATATTGATTTGGAGTTTTGGATGTAGATAAAACAAAATATGTTACTCCTGTTTCCAAAATAGTATTCGAAAATTGTTTTCCTGAAGATGTAGAAATTAAACTTCCATTTGTATAATAAAAAACTTTTGCTTCCGTGCTTGTTCCACTAAAACTCTTTAAAGCCACTTTTTTATTTACAGTAAACTTATAACCACAATAATATGTTGAAACAGAATTAGAACCCCCTCCAAAGGCATTAGATATTAATGGACTGATATCTGTAACATTCCTCGCCCCCCAACTTCCAGTTTCATTTGTAAACAAAGTAGCGTTTGTAAGGTATGCTCCATTTGTAACATTCGCCGAAGCTGTTAAATTAACATCTCGGACATATTGAATAGAATTATCTGCTGGAGAATTTAAAGTAACTTCTGCTTCATCTCCTAAAGAGATGTTTCCCCAAGTTGCTAACTCAGTAACCCATACCCCTTCTTTTTTAATCTGCCAGTCAAAAATCCAATCGGGTCTTTTTTCTCCGATTAATTTAACTTGATATTTTCCTGCTGGAAATTTATCTCCAACACTAAAAGCAATCCAATCCTGATGTATTCCTATTTCTCTCTGAATACAGGTTTCTGGGGTATATTCTGTTCCGTTCTTTTCATCAATAATAGTTTCTCCTTTCTCACAAACAGTTTCATAATCTTTTACATCTCCGTAATAATATAATTGATACCATCTTAAATTCCCAGAAACCCATTCTTCATTTATTAACCTTAATGCTCTAAAATCCTCAACTAAAGCTCCTTCTTGTGCTTGATATTCAACCCATTCAGAAATACAATTCTGACAAGTTTCATCGTGGGAAGTTAAAGTAATATCTGCCCTTTTATCCTCAATCCATAACACTCCATCCCAGAAGCCATTAATTTCTATCGCAGGATATTTTGATGCCGATTCAGAAATAACCAATCCTTCCTTTAATGTTTCATCAATTACACTTCTTTCAAATAATGCAGAAGCAAAACTGATGAAAAATACTGATAGGAAGATTAGTGTGAATAGTTTGGATTTCATTAGTATTGCCCACTCGTCAATTTAAATTTTGCATAAGTTATGATACCAGTTAAGGCAATGATACCCAATGTAAACACCATCATGTTTCTTCTAATCCAATCTGTAAAGGGAAGGTTCAAATCAGTGTTACCCCATTGGTCTTGTGCCGACATAGTTCCCATCTTACCCCATATTTGGTCTACACCATCCATCATATTAGGTAAGAATAACACAAGGATAAATGCAAACATTATGTAAAATACTAAGAACACAGGGTTAGTATCAATGAACCAAGCACTAATAAAAAGCAAGATTATGTTAATTAACATAGCAATTACAATTAAATAATCAAAGAAGTTATACACCTTATCAACTGCACTTGATGCTTCGGCCACTGCAGATGGAGCAGATTGGTTCATTTGTTTAAAGAATGTTCCTGTTGTAACTCCAATGATTCTTACCATAATAGGTGCAAAGATTAACAAACCAATTATAACTGCAACTAGAACGATTGGTCCGAACTCAACTTGTCCATGCTTCCCTAACATCTTTTTCTCCGACAGCTCATTTTAATTAATTCTTTATCGCTAATGTAGTTTAACTTCTTTGCTAATAATACATCAATAAGTTTTATCTGTGGAACTTTACGATTATGAACACCCATAATCTTCAGTTCATCGTTTAGCTTGTTAGCTCTATCATCAAATGCTTTCTTTGTAGTGGTGTAAACCCTAATGAATGTATATTTTCCTTTTGCCATTAGTATGTTATTTGGGACTTCTGTTTAAATTTAAGATTGGTAAGTATGAAAGAAACAAGGAATCCAATTACTGGAAATAACACATGAGTGTAAGCACCAATAGACAAAGCTAAACCAAGTAGGTCATTCACCACTGCATTGGCCAAATACTCTTTAGCAAAGTAAGTAAAGATAAACAAAGCAAGGTAAGTAGAAATTAGAACAGCTGTATCAATAATATCCATATCCAATTCAAATACATGGCCTAATGCTTTAATGAAGTAAACTATTCCAAAACCAATAATTACAATGAATATTATAGAAAAAATAACGATTACAATGCCCTCTGGTGCATCTTTACCATTAAGAGATACTGTAAAGAAGGTAGCAAATGTTTTATCACAACCATCTGAAATACCCATAACATCATATCTTCCATCTATAAGAGTTCCATTAAATTCTTTACAGAATAAACCATTTCCAACTGCAGTTAAATTAATATTCTGAACTGCGAATGTAGAGTTAGGAAATTTAATAGAATGAGTTATAAAAGTGGCATCAGAACATATTTGACAAACTTCCACTTCTTCTCCTTGTGTGTATGTTCCAAGAGAATCTAAAGCACTAACGGAGAACATAGTAAAAACTAATAGTATAACAAATAAAAAGTTCTTATTCACCATCTAATTATTATTGTATAACAAACTATTTAAATATTTACTTTCCATAAATTCTCCTATTTTCCTCTCGCCAGTATGCTTTTAGTAATTCATATTGATTATGTTTTATCGCCCAAGATGCTTCTTGGAAGCAGATTAATCTTTCAGTCAATTCCATTTCATCTCCTAGTTGTTCATCGGTTAATTGTTGGAGGTTCATTTCTTCCCATCAAGACAATGTTTATTTACACCAACTGCGAAACCATAATTAACCCAAGAATAAAAAGTATCAAAGTCTAATTGGACTTTGCCATTCACTTGATTATTCATATAATACTTTCTTACGGCATCTTTCATATTTTTCTTTGCTGTATCTGTTTGTGAATCTTTTAATGTCATTCTTCCTTCTCCGTTCTTTTTAATAATTCTTTTAGTTCTTCTTTATTTCCAATGAATTGGTTTTCTATTATTTCCTGTATCATTTGGTTTCTTTGTTTCAATGTTAAACTATCCGCTGTCAATAATATTCCTAACTGAACCCCTGAAACCCAATATCTTTCACTCATTTCTTCAACTCCCAATCGTCTGAAAATCCTGTTTTATTATAAATGTCTAATTCAATTTTGGATTTGTAGAGTTCTATTCCTTCCTTCTTTGTTAGTTTTAACTTTTTTATTAGTTGCATCTTTTCTTTTGAAATCTTCTCTATTATCTTCTCCAATTCTGGGATAGATGTTTTTAGTCCGTTTCTGTAGCTCATTTCACATACTCCTCATTACTACCTATTGAATCCTTTTGATAGTGAAGGTCGTAGGCAAGGATAAAAACTTTATCTGCGTAAGCACTTCCAGTTGTAGTTGCGTTTCTGTAAATTCTTGCGTTAATGATTCCAGATAATCCCGAGAAGCTTCCTATATCACCTGCCATATCTAAAATATGTTGTGAATTTGTTCCGTTCATATATTTCACTCCACAACTTGTTATGGTGTTTGGAAATATTCCATTAACATCTGCTTTGGTGTATTCAATACAAATTGTTACATTCCCAGTATTAGTTGAAGATGGCGTCATATGAACATGTTGGTAAATTGTAGAGTTCAATTTGTATGAATGGCTCATTTGTTGAGTTGCGAATATTTGGTCACCAGCAACAAAAGAGTAAGCATAAGTTCCATTCTTGAAAACATCAAAGCTAGGAACATTTGTTGAACCAGTTGTTTTAGCTGTGTTGATTGGCATTGTCATATCTTCCCATTGTGTTGCGTTTCCATTTAATTTTAAATCACCTTCGCTGGATATTGTTATATTTCCTGTTGGACTTCCGATTGTCGCATTTGCAATCAAAGCCATATTAGCATCTAGGATGTTTGTAGTTGTAGTTCCTAAAACTTCTAAATCTCCACCAGTAATTTCTTTTAATGTAAGGTCGGTAATGTATGCTTGAATTATATAATCTTGTGATAGTGTGTTTGGAGTAAAAACTAATGAACTTTCTGAATCAGCTGTAAAGTAAACTTCAACAGTTTTTAATGTATCTTCTACATTTACAGTTCCTAAATTTTGAGTTCCTGTTGAAGTGCTTACTAAATCAAAAGCCATTGTGCTTCTTACTGTCATAGTGTTTGAAGCCAAAGACGCATAGAAACTTAATTTATAAGTTTTACCAGCTTCTATCTTACTAATCATACCTGAAGGTGCTTGATATAATGTTGTTCCTTTCACTGCTCCAGTATCATCTCTAAATACAAAACTTCCACCATTATTACTCCAACCTCTTGCTGTTTGGTTACCCCAAGTTTGCCAAGTTCCAGATGTATTCCAAGCATTTCTTGAAGTTAAATTAAGTTTCTCACTTCCTAAACTTGTTGGGTCAATTACTCTAGGACTTCCAATTATAAAATCTCCGTCATCACCAAACCATAATTTAGGTGTTTGAGTTCCAATCCATAAACTATTGGATAAGAAATTAGCAACGGGAGTATTTGGTGCTGTTAGTCCATTACCAATTATCATTGAGTTGTCGGCACTTGCTTGAACATTAGTTCCAAGTGCCATTTTACCTCTAACTGTTCTAGCTATAGTTCCAATTGCAGTAGCATAATTAAGTCCAGTTCTACTAAGGTAACCTACTGCTAAAGAATTCGCTGCATCTGGTCCAGTATAACCCCCATTTAAAGCCATACTACCATAAGCTCTACATTGTGTAGATGAACCAATAGAAGTGCAACTATTTATAGAGTAAGAATTCGGTCCGATAGCAATATCTCCTTGATTTAAAGTATAAGCACCAGCACCCATTTGCGTTCCTAATCCACCAACCCCACTATCAGATGTTTGGAAAACTAAACCCTTTACAATTCCAGTATCAGAAAGCAAATCACCAAATTCTGTTTTAATTGTTCCTATGACATTTAAATCCCCAGTAATTCTTGCTCCACCATTAACTCTCAATGCTTCTGATGTTGCATAATATCCGTTTGGAGTTATTACCATAGGGTCTTGATACTCTACTGCTTGTTGGGAAATTATAAATGAATTTGTTGGTGTTAAGAAAAATTCATCTCCTACCCAACCACCATAACTATCCCATATTATAACTTTATATCCATCAACACCTGCAACTGCTGTCCAGTTAGCATTAACATCATATAAAACATCTGATGTTGATTGAGTTACTTCAACAGTTATAGTTCCACCCATTTGTCCATAAAATGTATGGGCTCCATTATAGATATAACCATCACCACCAGAAACAAAAGCTACTTCGGTAACTGTATCTCCATAAGGTCCACCTACTGCTGTTGCTACAACAACTGCGGGGTCATTATTTCCATAAGCATAAAAGTATTCTCCTACATAATCCCCAATACCTTCATCAGCATAAAGAGGAACTGGGTTTACTGCTTGGACAACACCCCCCCAAGCTCCTTGTGATGTTGTGATTGTTGTTTCAGTATAGTTATCAGAATATAAGTTGAAATCTCCTAAATCTTTATAAGTATAAATTCTAAAAGTATATTCTATTGGGTCAATAATTCCACCACCACCAGAACCATTATATTCAAATTCTTCTGATGTTGCTCCTGTTGGTGATTCTGTGTTAGTTATTCCTAAACCATTCATTGTAACTAATCCATTAGTGATTACATTTTGAAAGTTGATTGTTGTATCTGTGTTGCTTCCGTTTGTGAAAAGTTTATCTGAAACATCCAAAGTAGAAGAATTAAAATATCCATTGGGATTAGAAAAATAGTTAGGGTCTAATTCATCAAACAAGTCAGCAACTTGTTGTGGGGTTAAGCCTTGATGATAGTTTGTGTTGTTTACGTTGATGGAGTAGTTTGAACCATTGATTATAGGTTCTCCAGCAGGGTGTTCTAAATAATCATAACCGAATGGTGTCGCAGTAACTAGACCAAAACTAAATACTAAAACAAATGCTAAAAGTAGTTTCATCTTCGGAATAAACCAAGCACACCTTTCTTCTCCTCTTGGTTAGAGTAGCTTCTATTTTCTTGGATTGTTGAATTAATCATTCTTCTAATTCCTTCATTCTCTGGTTGTTTAAGTGAAACTAATACAGATGTAAAGACAACTTCCTTGATGAAGTATAACTGTGCTTCACCTTTAATTCCATAAGCATAATAATTATCTAAACACATCTTCATAGTTGTTCTAATAATACTTAACAATCTTTTCTTAATTTCATCATCCTTAAGATTTGAGATAGAAACATTTCTAGTTGAAGCTGGAAAGATTAAATTGGTAATAGCACAAGCACCAACTTCTGTCATAGCCATGTCTTTCAGTGCTGGGTTTTGTATCCAAGTGTTAGAACTAATATCAAACTCCTTTCCCATTAACCTTTGTTTTGTTTGTTCAACTACTTCTTCTGGCCTAATCTTATCCAAGAAATCTGCTTTACTATCTTGAGGGTAAGGATTAGATGGAGGAAAGTATTGTTGAGGTTGCTGTTGGGAATTTAGGTAGTCCCTCTCTTGCTGTGTTAAAGGTTGGTCGTTCATCCGAATATTTTACCTCCAACGATTCCTCTTGTTTCCAATCCAGTAAATTTGGCTTGTTTAGAAGCCCTACGAGCTTTGATTCCAAACACAATGGCCTTATATGAGGGGGTATATTTATACTTCCTTGATGCTTTAATGTTTCCAATGCTGAATCCTCTATCTGTGCCAAATGGCAATGTCGGAACGAAAGGAACAGCAAAACCCCAACCACTTGAAGATGAACTTGAAGAACTACTGGATGATGAAGATGGTGAGGAACTAGAACTTCTTGAACTTAAGCTACTTCTACTTGAAGAACTACTGGATGATGAACTAGAACTTAATGAAGATAAAGAACTTCTACTGGATGATGAACTAGAACTTAATGAAGATAAACTTGAACTAGAACTAAAAGAGGATAAAGCACTTCTTGAACCAAAAGAACCTCTGCTTCCAATAGATAAAGCACTAGCAGATAATACTGAACCTCTAACTGGTGTAGAAGTTGTAGTTACAATTCCTTTATTGAAATCAATAGTAGGATTTTTAGCACTGTAAAAACTCTTAAATGATTCTAATTGTTTAGAAAGTTTACCACCTTTCTTTCCACCTTTTGCAGAAGCTAATGCTTGACCTGTTTTATAGAAGTCGGCTATCCTTTTTGTTTCCTTTGTATCTACACCAAGTTCAAATGCTTTAGTTGTTGGATTGTATCTTGTAGTTGTAATTGCACTTCCTAATTCAGTTAAAGATTGCCCAGCTTTCTGTGAAGGTAAACTATCCTTTCCAAACTTTGTTTGTTTAGTAAATCTACTAAACTTGCCCATAGGTCTTGAGATAGCATCTTCTGGTGTTAAAAATTCTTGGAACTTCTGACCACCTTTGTAAACTTGACCTTGTTTTGAATACCAACCAGTTCCAACTTTGTTTAATCTTTTTACCATATTACTTGCCATTTGATTTGGGTTTGATTTGTAACCTACAACGGTATCAACATCTCCTGTCATTCTAGTAATTGCTCCTTCAGATTGTAAAGACAAACCACCTGTAATCTTTCTTAATCCTCTACCTTTAATAACAAATTCTTTAAAAGAAATATCTTTACCCATCTTTGAAACTTGACCACTAAACACTTTCTGTTCAGCAGAGTTTAAATTACTCCAACCTTTTAAACCTTCTAATTTAATTTCACCTTTCTGTTTTATATTTAAGTTTCTACCAACATTAACTATTCCTCTTGTAGATTTAAATTCAAAGTTTTTACCAGCTATTCCTTTGATAAATGATTCTGCTTCTGGTGTATCTGAAACTAAACCAGATTTAAATGTAGTAGGTGCAACTTGCGAGAATAGTTTAGCACTTGGAGTTCCACCAAGAAAAACTGTTGTTCCTTTAGCTGTTGTAACTTTCCCACCTAATGTTAAATACTTTCCACTTAAGGGTTCACCAAATGAAACAACTGTTGTTCCTTTGATATACTTATTGCCTTCCATTCTTGGAGCCCATACTTTAAGTGGTGAAACATCTCCAGAAGTAGCACCTGCTAAAAATCCATAAGATGCACCAAGATTTCCACCAGCTCCGATTGCAGAAGTAATATAAGGATTAGCACCAATTAATTTTCCTTGTTGATAACCTTTATATCCACCATAAGCTGTATCCAATCCTATTGCTGTTAATTGAACTGCAGGTCTTGTTCCAAACTCTAAAACACTCCCAACCTTTGGTGCTTTGATTGCAGTGTAAGCAACACTTCTTCCAAGATAACCACCTTCAGTTGCAAAACCACCAGTTAATCCTATTCCAGATGTAGCCATACCAACAGCAACAGCACCAGTAACTGTTATAGCTTTTTCAGTAACAAGATAACCATATCTTCCAGTTCTTTCAAATTCAGATTCGGCAACAGTAATTCTTTTGAAATCTGGGATATTAATGGATTGAGAAGTACTGGTTGTTGTATATTCTGTATCTCCTAATATTTCTTTTTTAATATCAGTTGTTCTACTTATCTTTGTATCTCTAAAATCTACACCAGATTTAATTAAAGAAGTTTGTGTGTTTTCTAAAGAACCAAGATTAAGATTAAATTTGTTCATTGAATCTTCTACCATGTAATTCTTATTCCTTAAATCTTGTCTAGCATTATAACCTGCTAATCTAAACTTTGCAGTTGCTACAGGATTTAAAGGACCAACTTTACTCCAGAAATCTTTCTTTGCTTGTCTAACTGTTTCCTTATAATCTTGAACATTACTTTGTCTTGTTTGAGTTGGTCCAGCAGTATCCAATCCATAACCAGAAGATAAAGGTAAATCATATCCAGTAGTTGCTAATGCACTTACAAACATATCTTTAGGTTTTGAGAAAGCAGATTGTTTAGGAGGTTTAATCTGTTCACCTTTTGGAACACCAGCATTTAGAATTGTATAGCTATCAATAGGTTGATTAGATAATGTTGTAGCTCTAATGTTGGAACTTGTTTGAGATTGTGTAGGTGCTAATAATGTTTGTGTCTTTCTTGCTTGTGCTAATGAAGTAGTTCCTTTCCCAGCAAGAGCTTGAGTTGCAGTTGTGTTAGCACCAATGACAGTTATGTTTGGATTAGTAGATTTAGCGACTTGAGATACTTCACTTTGATAAATAACTGGACCACCTAAAGATTGAGAAGTTGTTCTTGATGAACTTGAACCACCAGAACTTCTGCTTGAACCAGAAGAAGTTTGTGCTGGTGTAGGTGCTGTGGTTGTTGCTGACGGAGATGAACCAGTATCTCTAAATACTTTTTCAGATGTTCCTTGTTTAACTGGACCTTGATAAGAAGATGTTGAGGGAGCATTGGAAAAGGATTGACCATTCCCATTATTCCTTACTACTTGAACTGGTTTAGGAGTTCGCTTGAAAGGATTCCAGCTCATCAGTTAAGTTTTATAATATGTTTAGTTGTTCCAGTATTTCTAAAGTTAGCTTCATCATCAGTTGGTCTTACTGGACCTTGATACTTATAAGTTTCTCCACCACAAACTATTCTAACTCCTTTATTATCAAATTGATTGCAGGTGATTTTACCTTTGTTTACATTCGCAGATATAAATAAAAATACTATTAAGATTAAAGAAATTCCTACCAAGAAATAAATTCTATTCAACCCCATTGATTTAGATATGATAACAAACTTTATAAACTTTGTTATTCTTGTATAACAATACGGTTTAACCAAAAAATGGGTGCAGATAATAGCTTTACAGCAAATGGCGACATGCCTTACGACTTAAGACAAATCTATGCAGTGGAAATTCTAGGACCAATATTAAAAGCTATTGAATATCACCGAGAAAAAAGTGAGTTCCTTTCTTGGTATGATAAACTTACAATGTCTTTACACACAAACATTTATCAGAAGTTAATTGATAGTGAAAGAAAAGAATACGAAAAATTAAATAATGAAACTATGGATGTTCTAAATAAAAATAAAGATGCCTTCTGTGGTAGAGATAAAAGTCCAGAGAAAATTCATAATGTTAAAATGGCTTTGAAGAAACTTGAGATGTGGTTAAAACAAAAAATGCAGGAGCATGGATTATTCGGTTCTGGATTCTCCGACGATGACGGACTATGATTATAGAACCTTATGGCTATCCTATTGAGAATAGATTACTTCCTAAAATTGATTTAATGATTGAAAGATGTGGAGGTAAAGTAAAGAGAGATGCAGTATTACTTATTGAAGGTGCAGAAGGTGAAGGTAAAACAACTTGCTCTATTGGTATTGCTTATTATGTTGCTAAAAAACTTAACAGAGAGTTCTCACAGAAGAATGTATTCTTTGATGTAACAAAGATGATTGAGTTTCTACAATCAACATCTGATCAGATTGCAATATGGGATGAACCTGCATTACAAGCATTAAGCACTGACTTCGCTTCAACAGTTGTAAAAGATATGACAAGATTATTAATGATGGTTAGAAAGAAAAGACACTTCATTATAATCAACATGACACACTTCAATAAGTTCAATGACTACATTGTATGTTCAAGACCTTTGGGTATGATACATGTTTACTCAAGGAAAGGAGTTACTGCTGGAAGATTCCTTTACATAAGGAAAAGATACTTGGAACATCTATGGCTTGATTGGAGATTCAAGAAGCAAAGGAACTATACAAAGTATGCAATCAAATCTGGAAAGATTATGGGTTCATTCCCAGATATATTAAACCCAGAATATAAGAATAACATTCTTGATGTCTTTGATAATGATGCCTATGAATTGGAGAAGGATAAGGCAATCATGCAGGTAGGTAGAACTGTTAAGAAGGATAAATCATTAGAACAATATCATTCTTTTAAGAAAATGATAGGTAATCTAAAGTTTCCTATTAAATCTCAAAGAGATATGGCAACTTTGCTGGGTGTTTCCCCCAAAACAATACGAGATTGGCGAGAGTATGAGGGGGTGTCCTCTGAATTAGTGGGGGCTAGGGCAATTAATAATAGTAATGGTGTCGCAGTGAAAAAATTATCCCTCAACAATGAAAGCACCCTATATAATGAAGAACCAGAAAGCACTTTGCCTTTTGAAGATAAATATGTGGAGAATACAGATGCCTTTGATGAACTGGATGATGGAGAATAGGGTTCAGATAATAACTATATTAGTTATGGTTGCTTTGTGCATGATTATATGGACACAGTTTATAGAGTGGAAGTTCCAATCTCTTATCATAGGATACGATGCTTGTGATGTTTGTGAAGCCGAAGGCAACACATGCAATATGAATTTAGAAAGAGAAACCAGCTTGGATTTCTCCAAGCCAGTAAATAAAACAAATGTTACTTTTGAAGTAACCTTACTCGGACAGAGCTAGTTTAATCAAACCTAGTTCTTCCAAGATACTATCTAGCTTAAGGTGTAATAACTGTTCTGGTGTAACCAACTGAACAGATGCTTGTGCATCTTCAACTGGTTTCTCATTAACAGCTTCTTTCACTTCAGCCATTTCAACTTCATCATTTTTTCTTGCCATTATAATTTTAGGTTGTCTAATGCTTTGTTCATAGCTTCAACATCTTTATCTGGAACTTCCTTAACAAATTCCTTTGAGTGAAGATAAGCAAACAGAGCAGATAGTAAAAATTGGAATATAGCACTTGCTATTGAGGATACAACATCATAGGCCTTCAACTGTGTCCATAGGTCTAGTATTCTAACAATCCCCAGTGTTCCTGTGAGAAAGAAAATATACTTACCAACCATATAGAACCTTTCTTGGTCTATCTTAAAATTCATTTTCTTCATCGTTTAATCTGAATGTTTTCAATTTTCATATCAACCTTTGACTTCTCCTTTGCAACATATAAACCATTCTCAATATCCTTTAGAACTATCTGAAGAACTTCTTCTTCTGACTTTCCTCTGAACAATTGGATAAGCATACCTCTTGAAAACAAAACTCCTGTTCGGCCATCTTGTTTCATTTGCTTTACAGTCATTTCAGCTTTTCTTGGAACATCGTATTGAACGAACATCTTCCCATCAAAGATTGAAACACTTGTATGTTCTGCCTTATTAGTTTTATCGCTAACAGTTTCGTATGTTACTTTAATCATGGAGCAGTTGTTGAACTAGTTGTGGATAGTTTCCCAAGCATCTTGTCATAGAAACCCATTGCTTCCTTATGAATCGCATTTGCATCGGCCATAGTATTCTTACAGTATTGGATTGTCATAATAATAGATATGAACAAAATTACTCCAATAACTCCAAATACTAAAATCTGTGCAAGAGCTTCCCATTTAGATAAGGATTCCTTTTCTGCATCAGATATTATCTTTGAACAAGCATCTCTATAATCTGCAGGAGCTATTGACATTAAAACATTCTTCCCAGCATCATCAAGTTTAAATCTTGAAACTGGAACTAATATCTTTGGATCATCGGATTTCTCTTGACAGATAACTGCTGTTTTAAATCCAATTTCATGAAAATCAACACCATTACCTTTCTGAATAACCCTGCCATCTTTAACCTCTAACCTTTTCTCTCCAGTATAATCAATTAGCCCACCAAACATCTTTTTGGATTTAAACCAACCTGCTCTAGTAAATCTAACTCCAATCTTTCCATTTCCATTATCCATTAAGATAATACATGGGAAAGTGAATTTAGCTTTCTTTCGCATCATCATTGAACCAATAGTTACACCAAAGATTCCAACAATGACTAATATCCAGAATACCCAAGATGATAATGCACCCATTGCTGTTGCACCCATTCCTCCAAAATCAACCATTCTTTTTTACCTCCTTATAATTATTGTGAACATTCATTTTAAACGCACATTTAAAGGTATAGCCAAATTTGGCTAATCTACCCTATTAAATTTGCACCCCCTTTATTTCTTCCTTCTTTGGCCATGGTCTACCCAACTTAACACCCTTTGCCTTTAATTTTGCAAGACCAGCTTTTGTTCTTTCACTAATCTTTCTTTTTTCTTCTTTTGCAACCCATGCAAATATGGCAACTAATAATTCGGCCACACCTTCTTGTGAAGTGTCCAACCAACTCTCCTGTAAGGATTTAAGGCCAGTTTTATATTCTTTGAGTTGTTTTATATAAGCTAGAGTGTTTGTCATACCTTCTCTTGAAAATCTGTCTAATGCCCAAACTAAAATAATATCAAAGTGTCTTTGCCTTACTTCACCAAGCATAGCTTGAAATTGTGGCCTATTTGCAGAACCTCCAGAAGCTCTATCAACAAATTCTTTAGTTATTTCCCAATTCATAGCTTCACAGAATTTTCTCATTGGTTGTAACTGATTTTCTGGGTCTTGTAATGCTCCTGTAGAACTCATTTCATCTTTACTAACTCTTGCATATAGTGCTATTTTTACCATTTCTTTTTTAATTGTTCCTTTACTTTAAATATCCCTTTATTTATAAACTTTTCTCTTTTGTTGCATTGTTAAGTTAAAGGTTGGTGAAATCAATAAAATTATAATAAACTTCAAATCCTTTTAAGATAGCATTTGCAGAATCTATTGAGCCGTGAAAACCTCTAAAGGTTTGAGCCAAGAGTTTTTGTGTGTCTTTCCACACCGTCAGAAGTTTCCTTCGTAGCAGAAAGAGTTTCCTGCATACCTTTTTCACAAAAGTTTGAAGGTGATGTTTCGGTGAAAGATGTGCCGAAGATTTCTTTTAATTTCTGTAATTGAATTTGAATACAAACATTCCAACCTCTCGCAAAATCTAAATCATTAATATCTGGTGTGTCTAAACTATTTATCATTTCTTTTTGGAAGTTTTGAAGGGCGAGTTTTATGTCTGATTTTCTAAATTTACCTTGTGAATGGTCTTCTAAACAAGCCATTATTTCTTTTTCATCTAAAGGGATTATGTCGGTCATTTCTTTCCTCCCAAATCTTTACATAACAAAATTCCGAGCGAAGCATACGAGTAGGAAGGATTCCTATCGCAAACGAAGTAAGCACTACCCGAATTCGCATCGAACCTCGCGACATTTCCTTTCTTTTCTTCTTCTTTATTTGTTTGTTGGACAAAAAACCAGAAAGTATCATCTATTAATCCTCTTTCATACAACATCATTGCTTCAGAAGGTAATAATAATCTCCAACCTTTCGGAATTTTTATATCACTTAATATCTTTCCGTTGTCGTGTTGGGTAAGTTCGAATTTGATTTTTCCTATTGTAATTGTCTTTCTTTCTTCTATTTCGTGTCCGCAAGTTTTACATTTCATTTTGAGTTTTCTCCTTTAATCTTTTAAATTTAAGTTGTTTATCTGACAAACATTGCGATATAGTTTGTAGCTTATCAACTATCTTTTCGTTTAGATAAATTGTTTTAAGGAACAATTCTCCTGCGTTTGTTAATTCATACTTCGCTCTGGCAGTTTTTACTATCCATCCATCATTTAATAAATTATTTTTTAGATCGTTTATTGCCTGTGGTGATTTTTTTGTAGATTTTACTATTTCTTTTATTGTTTTGCCGTTGCTGAATAAAAGTAAAACTTGAAAAGCCTCATTCCCTATTGCTATTAAACTTTTTCTTGCCATATTGTTTTAAAGTATTTAACCTTTATAAATGTTTGTATTCTTGAAAAATAAAAAGAATAAAATAAAATGTTTTTGTGATTAGAACGCTCCGAAGAAGCCGATTAACATCATTGCTTCAGAAGGTAATAATAATCTCCAACCTTTCGGAATTTTTATATCACTTAATATCTTTCCGTTGTCGTGTTGTTTTAACTCATACTCAACATTATTTATGATTATTGTTTTTCTTTCTTCAATTTCGTGTCCGCAAGTTTTACATTTCATTATATTTTCATCTCCGATAGTTTTTGTTTTAATTCTTGAACATCTGACAAATCAAGATAACCTTTTGTTTTTCTTAAATTAAAAACCCATTTGTCTATTTCTTCTTCAACTGCGAGAGAGAGTTGTTTTGTTCTTTCTTGTAATTCTAAGTAATCCGTGAAGTCCATTAAAGAATTAGCATTATCTTTAAAAATTTCATCTTGGGCGATTATGTTTTGGAATATCATTTGTATCTCACCCCAGTTAGTTGAACATACTCGTTTTGTTTTCTTTCGTAAAACTGTAACCATAAGTTTGGTTTTGTATCTGTCTTTGAAAGGATTAGGTATTTATCCATTAATGCTTCAAGATTTATCTTTTGTATTTGTTGTGGGGATTTCATTGTTTCTTCTCCATTAACATTTGATATTTAGTTTGATTCCAAGTGCAAACCTGCGACTTTACACATCCGTCTATTGCTTCCCATTGTATTTTGGATATTGTTGTAAAGTTTATTGAATTTTGATTTGAAATATTTGTTAAGTAAAGAATTTCTCCAGAATAAGTTGTTCTGTTGATTATGTCTAGTTGTCCTTGGGTTCTTCCAGAATTGTATTCTTCTTTCATCAAATAGTCAAAACCTAAACTAATAAAGAAGCATAGAGCTATAATCATTATAGTCCAAAATGCTAGTTTATATTTGTTTGTTGGTTGGTTGTTGGTTTTCATTTTTTATTGTGATTCAACCACTTAAGGTGGGTTGCTGACCTCTTTTTGTCGTGCCAATATTGGCAGGAATTATGAACCCTATAAAATTAAAGGGTAATTGTAATGTTTTTTATGGTTGAAGTAAGGTTAAGCTAGAGGAATAACTGTGTAACGAGTTTCCATTCCTTCACCAGTTTTCTTTACCTTAAATTTAGCTAACTTAGAATTTTCATCCAAGATAACTCTTAAGCTACCTAAAACTGAACCAGGTATTCTATACTTCTGTCCATCAACAACGATATACTTATACGGAAATTCTGCTTCAACTTCGTCTTTAACATCTAAATCTGTTGAAACTTCTTTCAAATCTGCTATGTTGTTGACTTTTGCTTTTGATTCGTAGTTCTTTGCTTCGTCAATTAACTTTGCCATTTTGATTGTCCTCCGATTTAATTGCAATACTAGGATTGACATGGTTCAATGAGGAAAAGGGTCTTACATCTTTAACCTTGCTGGTATTCAATATATTCCCAGTTCTTGCCATGTCAATTAAATTTAATGTTTGAGTAAGATGGGTTGCGACACCCACCTCTTTGTTTGCTATAGTGCATTGATTAGTTCTCATTTCTTAATTATCTCCCTTATTTGTGAATTTGTCAATTCTCCTCGTCTAATCTTTCGCATAAAATCTTTACCTGCTCGTTTCTTTTTAGCTAAACAATATCCTTCATTTCTCCATAAAAATTCATTCAAAGCATAATATGCAGTTCTTCTATTGGCAGAAGCGAAAGGGTGATATTGTAACTTTGTTACTAATTCAACTGCCTTTTCCTGTGGAGAGCCTTTTAATCTTTTAACAGATTTCAAAACTTGGTCAATATGCCTTCGACTTATAACCTTATGTTGTTCCGCCTTTGTTGCTCTAAACTTATTAACCATGAGTTTATTCATGGCAATAATATCAGTTGTTTTTGGATACCAAAGTCTTTTTCTCATGGCCAATTTCTCCTATTTCTTTTAGTTGTTTTTGGAATGCTTTTATTTCCATTATATTTTTTATTGGTTTTTTAGTTTTCATATAAACCTCTTGCTAGTTTTTCTAGTGCGATTTCGGATTTATCAAAGTCGGAGAGTTCTATGCTGTCGAGAAGTTGTTGGGAGGTCATTTTCGTTTCACCTTTAATAATTTAGCATTATCTTTAGAGATGCTTGTTTTTCTTACTGCATCTTCTATGTCTATTAAATCTCCATCCTTAATATTAAGATCCTCTACATCTTGTTGTTTAAGTCTTATAACCCAACCGGAAGTTGGATAGTTTTTGACTGGTCTGTATCTTGCCATGTTAATATAGTAGATAAGCCTATATATAAACCTTTCGTTTTACGAAAACTAACCGAACGAAACATTTATAAAGGAACGGGTATTAGTAAATCAAAGGTAAAAAAAGATGGAACAGAACATAACATACATCCTGCGAATTACTATCGATGGAAGATTATTAACTTATACTGGAAAGATTATTTCTGAAGATGAACACTTCATAACATTCTCTGATAAGTTTGGAAAGATTATTTCTGTAAATAAAAAAAATATTGAAAGCTACGAGGTGTTTAAATGAAATACGATAGTGAAAGAAAATATGTTGAGTATGTTAAATCTACTTTAGAAAAATTAAATTATAATATATGGACTGAAGTTGTTCCAGACCAATGTGTAATGTGGGATAGGCCATATAGAGTTGATATGATTGTTTATCATCCTACAGAAGGATATATTGGAATTGAAGCTAAAAATATTAATACTCTTAGACAAGGTTCTATTTTATCAGATGCAATAGACCAAATACAAACATATAGGGGATATACTTATTCTGGAATAAAAATTAACAAATGGTGTATAGCTGTTCCAGAATCTGATTATAGCTATTTAAATAAAGATGAATCACTTAAAGAAATAAAATCATTTGTTATTAATTTTATAAAAAAAAGATATAACATCTCCTTTATGAATGAACTTGTAATTGACGAGTGTACAAAAAATAGAATTGACTTCTATAGTTTACAATCAAAGGATAAAAATGTGATTGGTTTAAGACAATTTAACATGGATAAATTAAAGAAACCAAATGCAGATGAAGTTGAAACTGAATGGTACTGCCAAAGGTGCGGATATAAAAATTACAACTGTATCTGTGATGATAAATGTGATTTTTGTAATTCAAGTAGATATATTTGTCCACATTGTGATAGAGAGTATGATATAGAAGATAAACTTTGTGAATATTGCGGATTTGAATTGGAGGTTCAATATGACTGAAAAAGAAAGTGGTGATAATGAAATAAGCATAAAGACCTTATTTAATGAGTTTAATTTGGAAGATAAAGGAGATGATACCTATGATTGTCCTTGTCCTCAATGTGGCCTATGGGGTGGTAGAACAAACTCTTTGGTTTTAAATGTAGAAAAAAATACTGCATTCTGTAGATCTTCTCAAAAATGGTTTACAGCTTTAGAAGCATACGCCATGAAGAAAGGGATAATAAAATGTTTAGATGGTAGAGAGAAAGGACAAAAACAATCTCCTTTAACTAATGATAATGTTAATGAATCAATATCTTGTATGCAAGAAGAATATGAAATAGAATTATATGATGAATTATCTTCTAAATTTAACTTAAATGATAAACCTCAAATAATACAACCTGGAACTGGGAAGCTGATAAGTATTTTTTGTAGAGAAGTTGGGCAACATTTGAAAGATAAGAACGAAGTTTTTTACAGACCTGGAAATAATGATATTGTTGAAATAGGAAAAATTAAGCTGCATAGAAATGGTGAGGATTGTTATACTGGGTTTCAAAATATAAGTCCATCTAGATTTATAACAAAAATTGAAAAATATATTTCTCCTTGTATTTCAGTATTAAATCCAAAAACAGAAGAATATAAAATTAAGCCAAAAAGCATTACAAAAGAACTTGCGAACACTTTATTAGAAAGTTCTGAACTACAACAATCATTACCTCAAATAAATAGAATATTTACAGTTGCAATTCCAACAATATATAATGGTAAACTAACATTTCCAAACAAAGGATATGATGTTAGATTTAGTAGTTGGCTTCCTTACAATGCTCCAGAAATAAATACAAATATGAATTTAGAAGAAGCAAAAAAAATTATTGATGAAATATTTAAAGAATTTTGTTTTTCTAGTAGTGATCCTTCGGCTAAAACAAATGCTATTGCTGGATTAATAACTCCTTTTCTTAGAGGATTATACACAGATTTTAATGTAAGAACACCAATTTTCTGTTATATTGGTAATAGAGAAAGAGTCGGTAAAGATTATTGTGCTGGAATAACAGGCATTGTTTATGAAGGATTTGCATTGGATGATAGTCCAATATCAACAAGTGAAAACTCAAAAAATAATAATACAGCAGAGTTGGGTAAAAAAGTTCTTGGTGCTATGTTATCTGGAAGAAAAAGATTACACTTTGCTAATAATAAAGGACATATTGATAATGCAGTTCTTGAAGCAATATTAACATCTACAAAATGGTCTGATAGAATACTTAGTAAAAACAAAAACCCAACATTAGATAATGAAATTGAATATTCAATGTCTGGTAATATTGGAATTTCTTATACTCCGGATTTTATGAATAGAGCAAGATTTGTTAGATTGTTCTTGGAACAAGAAGATGCAAATGCTAGAATGTTTAATAACCCAAATTTACATAATTGGGTTTTAGAAAATAGAAGTTTGATATTATCCGCAATATACACTTTAATTAAAACTTGGGATTCGAAAAATAGACCACTTGGAACTGTTCCGTTTAGTTCATTTCCGCAATGGGCTGCAATTTGTGGTGGAATAATGGAAAGTTGTGGTTATAATAGTCCTTGTATTCCAGATAAGGAAAGTGTTTTTGTTGGAGTCGGAGGTGATTCTGAAACTTCTGATATGAAGAGGTTGTTTGAAATATGCTTTGAAATATATCCAAATACTTCTATAACAAAACAAGTTGTGAGAAGTTTAGCTGCAGAAAATGAATTATTCCCAGGAATTGACTTTAACCATCAATCTGGAGTTATAAACTTTTCAAACAAGTTGAACAAATTTGTAGGTAGAATATTTTCAGATATAAAGATGAATGTTGCTAATCCGGAAGCAAGACCGGCTAGAAGAGAGATGATTTTTACAAAATCAGTGATAAATGGCTTAAATTCTGGTAGTGTTGGTAGTCTTGGTAGTGTTTCCATATTACCAACTATAGAATTAAAAAATAATATTTATAATAAGGAGTACTCAAACACTACATACTCTACCAACACTACCAAAGTAGAAGTTAAGATAAAAAGACCAAGAATTAAGAAAGAAATTAAGAAAAATGAAGTTAAAGAAGAAAGACAGATACAATTTTGGGATCACCCAGAAACAAAGGATATTGAACCAACTTGTAAAGAAGATGACATACTTGAATTTATAAAAACTAATCCAGGAACAAATTACAAGGAAATTTATACTAAATTTAGAATGGGTAGTATTAGATTTAAGGCACAACTCATAGAAACTGCGTTAGTTGTTGAAAAAGAAGGTAAATTATTTATAGGTGAACAAAAATGAATGGAGAAGATATATTAATTTATGATATTGAAACAGATGGGTTGGATACAACTACAGCTAATTTAAAATGGTTTGGTGCTTATTCTTATCTTGATAATGAATATTACTTACTTCCTTTTACAAAAAAACAAGAAATTCAAACATTATTAAGAAGACATAGTAAGTTAGTTGGATTCAACACAATGGAATTTGATAATCCAATAACTGAAAGATTTGCTGGAATACAACTTAATTTTAAAAATAATATTGACTTGTTGCCTATTGCTAAAAAAAGATTACCAAGTATGGGTATTGACATTAAGAATTTTAAGTTAAAAACTATTTGTGATGAATTGAAGCTATCAGAACTTTCAAAAGGTGATATAGATTATAAGATATTTATGAAAGAAGAATGGACATTACAAGAACAAATAGAAATTAAAATTTACTTAAAACAAGATATAATTTTAGCAAAGGCATTATTTGAATGGTTTTCAAATCAATTTGAACCATTAAGACAAATGCTTCCTGTTAATGAACAGCTAAAATATACACATATCAAAGCATCTATTCCTTCATTAGGTTATCAAATTATGTGCCATAAAGCTGGATTACCTGTTATATGGTCTGATATTGTAGAAGAAAAAACTGAAGAAGACCAATTTGGTGGAGGACATTTTATTATTCCAAGATTTACTCAAATAAGAGGTAATATAGTTTGTTTAGATGTTGATTCATTCTATCCACATTGTATTTTATCTGGAAACTTATTCTCACATAAAGAAGGTGGTTGGAATGGTAAACCTTATTTCAACAACTTAAAAGGAAGTTATGATACAAGTTGCCAAGGAAAAGTAGAAACCCCATTTAAACAAATATTATTAGAAAGACTTGAAGCTAAGAGAAGTGGAGATAAAATAAAAGCAAATTCATATAAGTTAGTTGTTAATTCTCTTTATGGTGCAACCGGTAATAAGAAATTTAAATCTTTATATAATCCTAAAACAGCTGGAGATTGTACAGCCATGGCTGCAACTATAATGAGAAATTTAGCAAAGAAAATTGAACTTGAAGGGTTTAAAATATTATATGGATTTACAGATTCTCTTTATATCTTAATCCCAGAAAAATCGAATAAAGAAGAGTTAATGTTTATCGTCGATAGTTTCTTAAAAGATTTAAGACAATATGTTCCATTCCCACAAGACACTTTAAAGTTAAAATTAGAAAAGGAAATAAAATTTTGTTGGTTTATAACAAAGAATTGTTACCTATGGATTGATAATGAAAACAAATTAGAATATAAAAGCACCTTATTGAATAGCAGAACTCCAAAATTAATAATGAATCTTTTCAATGAATATATGTCTGTGAAAATTAAAAAAAATTTATGTGTGGATTTTACTGAAGAAGAATTAATTGAACAACTTAGAGAAAAGATTAAAGATAATTTATCTCTAGCTTCTGAAGAACATAAAGTTAAACCAATTAGTGAATATAAATCTAAAACATCTTTGGAATATCAAATCTCCAGTAAATATGGTGAAGGTTTACACCTTCTAATTCCTAATATAAAAAAAATTGGAGTTGGAATGGAAAAATCAACTAAGAAGAAAGTCGGAACTAGATATTGTACAATAGAAGAATTTGAATTAAATAATTTAAAAATTGAAGATGTAGATTTTTCAAAATTGATTGCTCATGTTAAAAGATTTATTGGAGTTAAAAATGATTTCTAAACTAAACTGGCCAGAGGAAACTGACTTATGAAATTCTCCCCCTACTCCTCCCAAAAGAAACCCTTTGTATTCTTCCGCTACTGCCGAGATTGTTCCAAAAGGTTCAAACCCACAGGTTCAGGTCAAAAGCTCTGTGATGTTTGTTACCTTAAATCAAAGCAAAAGAACAAGCCATGGGGTAATGTTTCAACTAAATCAAAGAAAAAGCAACCTAGGGCTTCCTGTAAAGGAATTAAAGCATAATGTGGGCAGAGGTGATAGCAGGTTTATTGTGCCTATGGGTTTTATACATCCTGTTCAAAATGGCTAAAATATGGAAAAACTAATCTACTGCAGTAAATGTTCATGTAAATGTAATGGAAAATGTATCATTGAGGTCCGTAAAGGATCATACAAACCCTTCTGTAATCATTGTTTCGTAGAACTTGAAAGGTTTGAACACATGAAAGAAGTTAGAGAAATGTTAAAAAAGAAGAAAAGTTAATGCCCATAAATCCTCCTATTTTCCTCTCGCCAGTATGCTTTTAGTAATTCGTATTGTAAATGCTTATCCGCCCAATTAAACGAAGGTGTTTGGATTATCCTTATTTCAAGTTCAATTTCATCGCCCAGCTGTTCATCTGTTAAGTTTTGGAGGTTCATTTCATCTTCTCCATTTGTTTCAATAATTTTCTTATTTCGTGTTTATTTCCGATGAATTGGTTTTCTATTATTTCTTGTATCATTTGGTTTCTTTGTTTAATGGTTAAACTATCTGCTGTTAATAATATTCCTAATTGAACGCCAGAAACCCAATATCTTTCACTCATTTCTTACTCTCAATACAATGTTTATTTACTCCGACTGCAAAACCATGTTTAACCCAAGCATAAAATTCATCGAGGTCTAAACTAATCTTTCCGTCTTTCTGTTTGTTAATAAAGTATTTTTTACATTCTTCATTTAACTTAATTACTTCTTGGTGGTTTGTCATTTTGTTCTCCGTTGATTATGAATCCTTCAAAAATAAAAAGGATAATTTAAATTATTGAAACTATTTAGTTTCTTCTTTTGTTTCTATTGTTTCTTTAATTGCTTTCTTACTTTCTTTAATTCCATCTCTGAAAGCTTTTGCTGTATCTGAAAAGTCACTTCCTATATTTGCTAAATCCTTCCCTACATTCTTAGCAATCTCTGGTGCTTTCTTTCCAGTCTTTTTAAGGAAAACATATATCAAAACAATAGCCACTACAATTCCTACTATTTCCCAAAGTCCTAACATTTTTCTTTATCCTCCAATTTAGTTTTACTGAATAAGATTCCTAATTCATAAGCTCCATATATTGGTAAAGACATTAAGCCCATACTTATTAAATCAGTTGTTGGTGTGATAATTGCAGATGTTATTAAAACAATTATAAAAGCAAAAGGTCTAATTTTCTTTAGAACTTCTTTTTTAATCAAACCAATCTTTACGAACATTGGAATTAGAATAATCATTTGCATTGCGATAGCTAGAGAGATGCTTGAAATTATTATAAAGCTAAATACGGAATAGATACTCCATTGAGCTGTTGTGATTGTGTATTCTGTAATCAAACTTGTTAAGATAAACTTACTAAACAAAAGTAATCCAATAATAAAACCTAGGATAGCTAGGGAGTAACTTATGAAGATTAATCTTTTACTTTCCCTATAAATTCTTTCTCCGATAGCTTCTCTTGAATATCTAATCATTCCATTTAGGATTAAAGGTAATAAGAATAAAATTGTTAAACTTCCTGCAACCATTAAACTTGTTTGTAAACTTTCAAAGGGAGTTAGACTAACTACACTTGTTAAAGGAATTTTATAAAAGTTTAGAATAAATAGAATCATTGGTTTTGCTAAAGCAAAGAATATTAAAAACAAAACTACTGATGGTATAACTATTTTGTATAATTCTTTTTTCAGTTCTAATAGATGGTCTTTTACTTTCATGGTAATATTATAAAATCTCTGTCTTTAGTTGAATTTGTAGGGTCTGCTCTAATTCCTATTCCTTTGTTTGTAACCATAACATCTATTGCGGATTTTAGTTCAATAGTTAAATCTTGTTTTTTGCTCATTGTAATCTTATTTGTGTATGTCTCATATCCAGTTTTAGAAACAGAAATATCCCAATCACTTGTAGTGTCTTCAGCGATACGAAGATTTGTTGTTGGCTCAACGAGTGGGTTAAGATACCAATGTCTGTAAGTGCAAGGATAGCTTTGGTCAATTTCTTTTAAAGAAATATCTGTCATTGAAAAATTTGTTGCTACTCCATTCCCAACTCTAATATCTAAATACCATGAACCATTGACGGTAGAAACAAAATCAATTGATTGTTGACCTGCACTAGCCGTAGCTACTAAGGCCTGTAAAATAGTTCCGCTACCTAAAGAACTAGTTTCTATATTTATCGTTGGTGCTGTTCCGCTATTCAAAGTTAAATTATATGAAAGTCTATAAGTCTTACCAGAAGTAAAATTAATTACTCTTGGAACTCCACAATAACCAAAACCGCTTGAATTAATTGCAGAAGTAATATCTCTTCCATTTGAAACAAAAGTTTCATAAGGATTTGATGTAGAATTTAAGAAAGTATTTACTAGTTCATCTCCTATAAAGATAGCTTGACCATTTGTGTCTGTTGTTCCTGTGGTTATTTGTGTGCCACCTTGACTTAAGGTAACAACTGCATCCTCTATTGCAACATTATCTTTGTCAACTATTTTTGTATCAATAGTGTATTTTTCATAAGCATTCCATCTTCCAAGACCTGCTTCACTTCCACCTCTCATTCTTGAAATCTTCGGTGTACCAGTTCCTTTGGTTACGATTCTAATCCTGTGCCAAAAACCAGCATAACCATTTATTGTAGTTGTAGCTAAATCATAAAATCTTTTTGCTCTTGAAAAATACATTGAACCATTTTGTGCAAAATTATTAGAAGAATCCCAAACATACTCAAATTCTTGCCAGCCTCCAATAGTCCCTGAATAATATTCAAAAGCATACTCATAATCGTTTGCTCCATTTGTTGAAACAATTTCGTGCCATCTACCCAAGAAGGTTGCTGACATACCTAGATAAATAATATCACCAACGTCGCCACTCAAATCAATATCATTTAAAGTAGCGTCATTAACTGATGTAGTTATGTCTGTATAAGTTCCAGCAGAGTCGTCATATTTCCAAGCTTTCCCCCAATTTCCAACACTCGCTGTATTTCTCAAAAACATCCTAGGATAAGTAGAACTAGTTCCTCTTGCAGGCAAAGGAGTTTTTGTATTAATAAAAGTCCATTCAGTATTACTATTTGCAGACGAGTTATAAAAATAAACAATATATCCAGCAGTTGGACTTGATGTATCCGTGAATTGATAATCTAAATTTCTAACTGTTAATCCATCATCATAAAAAAGAGCAAGAGCTTGAAACCCAGTTCCTTCATTAGGAATAATTACTTTGTTATCATTAAAATAACCAAACCAAGTTTGAGCAATCCAAGTAGAACCATGATTAATTAAACAATTCGCAATAATTCCATAATTGCTAGGGAGTGGATTCATGTTTAATAAAGAACATCCAAGAGTTTCTGCACCCCAAGAAGGGTACCCAAAGCCACCAGCACCGGAGCCACCAATCGAAGTTAAAATTGTAGTTCCATAAAATCTTGTCGTAGTTGCTATTATTCCAGCAAAAGAATTTGTAGACATATCAACTATTAAACAACCACCATTCTTTCCGAAATAATCTCCAACTTTTTCGCCCATTTGTAAATAAGATAAATCATAATATCCGTTAGCATTACTTGCTGCTCCAAAAAATCCTATTTCAAGAGTTTCTCTATTACTCAATAAACGAGAATTTATATCTAAACAAACTTCTCTTAAATCAAAATAATAATTAACTTTTTGACAACTCAACCAAGGAGCATTAGTATTAAGATAAGTCATTACTTCAGTAAGAGTACAAGGACTTGCATCGGTGTAAGAGTCAATTTTTACTTCAGCATTATAACCTACAACAGTACTGGTTTGATTAGCACCACCTTCTGTAATTGTAGTTAAGCCACTTATTCTTGCTCTAATCCAATTTTCAGTAACTCCATTAACAGCATTTGTAGTCCAACCATAAGGCAAACCAAATTTAAACGCTTGACTTCCAGTTGTTGTAAATCCATTTGTATCGTCTGAAAAACTAGGAATAGCATACCATCCAGCTGGAGTTCCAGAACCACCATAATAAGCTGGAGTTAAATCTCTTTGATAAAACTCCCAAACAATAGTTACCTCAGTACCACTCAAAGCAGTACCAATATTAAACAAAAGTTTAGACAAAGAATTACCAGCACCACTATTAAGAGCAATACCAAAATACAAAGCATCATCAACAACAGCAGTATCATCAAAATAATCAAACACTGCAGTAGCATTAAGATTAGATGAAAAGACAGTACCACCACTAGTAGCTCTATAAATATGACTTATAGTTCTAGTACCAGTTTGATATGTTATTGTTCCCATTAGTCAATTATAATCTTACCTTTTTTTAATTCGTATAAAATTATTTCATCTATTTGATTATCTACATTTAATAAATCCAAATCTTTTCTAAAGAATGGATGATGTTGTTTTCCTAATTCTATTAATTCCTCTTCAGAAGGTTCTTTAATATCTTGAATTTGCTTTTTAAATTCTAAGTAATGTTCCTTTGAAGGAATTTTGAAACCATAGTTGGTAAGATATTGACCATCTTTTGTTTTTCCAATTATCATATTTTAGCCACCTCCCAATCAGTTATTACATTATCCACATCTCTTGTTAAAGTCCATTCGTAATCAGAATCTTCGTAACCAGTAATTACATCATTTACATCTCTGTTGATTGTGATTGTTCTTCCGTCTATAACCACTGAAGTAACTAATCCAGCAGTTCTGTTAATTGTTCCGTTTGTAATTCCTCTGATTTCATTTGAGTTAGTAATTACTGAATCATCGTTCCTTAACCAAACATCCGCAAGAACTCCTTTAGATAAAAATGTAAAAGATAAAACAGAAGCTCCAATTAAAACTAAGAATTTCTTTCTTGAAATGTCAAGATTCATTATTTTATTAAAAGTTTTCTTTAACATATTCCCTCCGTGTAACCAAAGAATAAATCAGTTCCGTTTGAACAAGAACCATAAGAATTATTTTGTGATTGCTTATAATAATCAGCAGTAACATTATATCCAGTTGCATTTATGTTTTCATCTGTATGATAAGAAAGAGGGTCTACTTCTTGTCCTGCTGGAACACCAAAACCTTTTGCAACAGCCAACCAGTCAATATAGTATTTGTTATTATTATTTCCAGTTCCTGCTTTATATAATCTCATTCTTACTGTTCCATTTTGGATATGTTCAGAAGCATCAAACACAGATTGTTCAATAGTTCTAAAATCTAAAGTTTCTCCAAATTCTCCGTAAGTTTCCCAATCAGAATCTTCATAATCCCATAACTGAATTAAAGCCACATCTCCTGCTAAAGAAGAAGTGTAATATCTAACTATTCCTTGTGTAATATCAGTCATTCCATCTGTAAAATTAAATTCAATATTAAGTGCTGGTGCTGAAACTTGTTCTGTTATGTTAAAAGTAATTCCATCATAGTTTCCATCTGAATGTTGAGTTGAACTTAAAAGTCCTGCTGTTCTTCCTGTATTATTTATATAAGAAGTAGAGTTATAATAAGTTGTTGCTAAAGTGCAATATTCAAAACCATCTTCCAAAGTTATACAGTTTGTGGTTATTTTATCAGCGTCTGTAATGTTTCCATTGTTCATTCCAACATTCCCATCATCAATAGTCACTCCATCAATTGTGCAACCAGTTAAAGCACACCATAAAGTATTTCCAAAAGAAGTAAGCCAATTTAAATTAAGATTACTATTGCTAATAAATTGAGTTGAATTAAAAGGAGCAAGGTCAGCAACTTGTTGGGGGGTTAAGCCTTGTAAATGTCCAGCATCGTTGGAATAGTTTGTGTTGATGGAGTAGGTTGAACCATTGATTATAGGTTCTCCAGCAGGGTGTTCTAAATAATCATAACCGAATGGTGTCGCAGTAACTAGACCAAAACTAAATACTAAGACA
>Ga0247840_10002611_pt1 | contig 31825 bp, 34 predicted proteins | sample LaCruzMarch2015__FD_192404 | JGI IMG/M metagenome (GOLD analysis project Ga0247840, IMG submission 192404) | Freshwater microbial communities from meromictic Lake La Cruz, Castile-La Mancha, Spain - LaCruzMarch2015_17m | ecosystem: Environmental > Aquatic > Freshwater > Lake | place: Spain...
ATGCCCAAGATAAACTATATTAGATAATACTGAGGTTACAGATGAAGTATATGACCAATTACCAGTTTTATATTTATAACCAGAGGAATTCATAAAAGTCGCAATACGGTCAGTACCCATACCCGACAAATACAATTCATAAACTTTACGTACCTGCATAGCCTCATAATCATTTATTATAAGTTTGCCTTCTTTTGTTTGGTCATAGCCGATAGGGTCATATGGACCCCCATGGTATAACCCTGCTTTTGCACGTTCTATCCTGCCCATTATAGACCGTTCCTTAATTTGCTCACGTTCAAGTTGAGCGAATACAGATAGGATACCAATCATTGCACGACCAAAAGGTGTAGAGGTATCGAAAGACTCATTCATTGAGACAAAATCAACATCGTTAGGCAAAAATACTTCCTCAATAAGGTAAAGCATATCACGTTGTGAACGAGAAATCCTGTCCAATTTATAAACTAAAACAATGTCAAATTTTTTAATTTCGCTAATCATTTTTTGCATGGCAGGGCGCTCAAGATTAGACCCTGAGAAACCACCATCAACAAACATATCAGCGACCAACCAATCCTTGGCTTTGCAATAAGCAATGAGTCTATCTTTTTGTGCACCTATTGAATACCCCTCGGTGGCCTGCTCTTGCGTAGAAACACGTATGTAGCATGCAACTTTCTTCATCACATACTTGCCTCAAATTCCGGGAATGCAGCTTTGATTAAATTTCTGAATCGTTTTGATTTTTCTTTTGGTATTATTATTATTTCACACATACCATCATCATCTTGCAGAACAAAATAATCATTTGTGCTATTTTCTTTGTCGGCTTTTTTTCCACGAGTAGGGTCGTCGGATAAGCCAACTATAAAATCAATTGATGCATTGAAAAAAATAGCCATGGCAGATAAAGTTTTGATGTTTGGCTCTAATAGACCGGTCTCGTATAGGCCACCAAATATTGTAGTGGCTTTGATGGCAGATGCTTATAATCAACCAGAACTGCGACAATGGTATTGTGCCAACGAATGTCCACTTGGTAAGGATAGAATATCAGAATCAGATACTATGCCTCCAGAGAGGGCATTGATAAGGTTGAAAAAAGGCATGAAGGAAATTGACAAAGCTATGCAAGAACTAGCAAATATTATGGATGATGGGGTGATATCGGAAGAAGAGATGGAATTACTGCCAAATATCATGGAACAATTTATGGAGGCACGTAAGAGAATTGATGAAAACATAATGGCCATAGAACGTTCTATAAAACACAAAAGTTTTAACAAATATTGAGGAGGAATTCAAATGACAACCAAATACGAAGAAAACATTCAAAACGTAATAGCAAACCATACGATTAATTTAATGCTTGAAGTAGCAGCAATCAAAGGTATAACTTTTGCACAACAAGAGGATGGAGATGCAGGAGTAGATGCATGTGCAGAAATATTACATAGTGGCTTAAGAGTATGGGTACTGACCGTATTGCGACTTTTATGAATTCCTCTGGTTATAAATATAAAACTGGTAATTGGTCATATACTTCATCTGTAACCTCAGTATTATCTAATATAGTTTATCTTGGGCATATTAAATTTAAAGCCATGGTGATCGAGAATGCACACGATCCTATTATTACAAAAGAACTATGGGATCAAGTAAAATCAACTAGGGAGGAAAGGCACAAAAAATTCGGCTCATCATTTAAACGTGGAGAAATGTTGTTGTCTGGATTTTTACGATGTGGTGTTTGTGGTTCACGATTTTATTCTCATTCTGTAAATAAAATAACTCAATATTATTCATGTTATTCCGTGGGGAAAAGTAGTCCAAAAATGTCTAAATCAACAAACTGCAAAGCTAAAAGGTGGAGAGTTGAAATATTGGAGGCTATGGTTGATTATGAAATTCGTTTGCTCTGCTTTGATAACTCATATTTTGATAAATTACTAAAAACCTCTAAACCAAGAAACAAATCCGTTGATTCAAATAAAAAATATATAGATACACGAATTATTGAAATTGACAAACAAATAAATAAACTCATGGATCTATATCAAAGTGATACCATTCCGATGGATGTTGTTTCAAGTCGTATTGACACACTTCATCAAGAAAAATTGTTACTTGTTGATCAATTAAAATCACTACCTACTGAAAATGACGAAGATAACCTTACCGATGGTGTGGCTGAATTATTATCGAATACCTCCACATTATGGGACATGGCCGACCTAGAACAAAAACGGTTCCTTTTGTCTGCATTAATACGTCAAATCGTTGTATTTGATGATCACATAGAGATTGATTGGACTTTCCTCCCCGAACGTGAAAAAGCCACGGATTGACACCGTGGCTTAAATTTTATCTTATTCACATTTTTTGTAAACTTTCCTTTTTCTATAATCTACATTTGACGGCTTTTCGATTTCTTTAAATTCTATTACCCACACCCAAGGGTTGGTATCCCAACCATATGTTAAAAGCCTTTTCATTTTAATAAGTTCCTTACAATTCCTCGACACCCATTTATTCCAATAATTTATCAAATCAAATTTATTTTTGTGCCCCTCACGTTTGATTTCTTCGTTGGTTATCGTTATTAGTTTTTGTGGATATATGTTCGTTACCTCAAGCCAATGCCTTACAGCTATCTTTCGCATGCTTGAGGCTGGCATCCAAACACTATGACATCGCTTTATGGGTTGATGCCCTGGTTCCGGGTAATCTGCATAATATAAATATTCAGCTTTAGTTTCATCTGGTTCTTCATTGACAACATCCCATGGCTCCCTTACATAGATAATATCACCCACTTTATACGTTGATACTATTGGCTTTCCACAATCCATAACGTAATATGGTCCTTTTACTGCTTGGTTTCCTGGTTGTGGTTTAATCAATAATCTATGTTGTGTTTTACCATGTTCTAGATTTCTTACTGCCTCTACACTCATATTTAAGCTAATTATCCTTTGTTTCAAAGTCGCTCGCCCCTCTTATGTTATTTTCATACTATCCATTATAGATAAAAAATAACATGGTGTCAATCCATTTTGGAAAATTGAAATAAAATTATTTCCTTTTTGGATTTTAAGGACGACACACCTTTTTAAGTTTCTGACCCGTTGTATAGCAGAACCAAACATTCCACGTGTGGACTTCTTGGAAACATATCAACTGGTTGAATTGTGTTTGCAATATACCCTAATTCTTTTAAAATTTTTAAATCTCTCGCAAGTGTTGCTGGGTTGCACGACACATAGACTACACGCTTTGGTGCTATTTTCGCAATGGTTTTTAGCAATTTTTCGTCGCACCCTTTTCGTGGTGGGTCAACAATAACTACGTCCGCATTGCCTAAGGTATGCGCAATTTCTTCGGCGTTTCCTATATGAAATTCGGCGTTTGTAATTCCATTTAATTCTGCATTTTTGCGTGCATCTAAAACTGCTTGCTCTACACATTCTACTCCTACTACCTTTTTTGCATATTGCGCTACATAAAGTGAAATTGTTCCTATTCCACAATACAAATCGAATACTGTGTCAAGTTCCGTTAAGCCCGCAAATTCTACAACTTTGTCATACATAACTTTTGTTTGCTTGTGATTTACTTGATAAAAAGAATGTGGTGATATTTCAAATTGCAAATCACCAATTTTATCTTTAATAAATGGCTTGCCATAAAGCAGTATACTTGTACTGCCAAGCGCAACATTTGTTTTTTCCTGATTTATGTTTTGAATAATGCTAACTATATTAGAATTTACCTCACATAATCTTTTAACTAATTCATCACTATGGCGTAGCTTTTTTGCCCTTGTAACTATGCAAACCATAATTTCGCCAGTTTCCTCGGCAACCCTTGTGAAAATATGCCTTATATCGCCTATATGCTGGGTTTCATCGTATGGTCTTATTGCGAATTCAAACATAAATTCACGAACTGTATTTAATATTTCTTCATTTACTTCATTTTGAATAATACAGTCGTTAATTGAAATTAGCCTATGGCTTCTTTGTGCAAAAAAGCCTATTCCCTCTGGGGTAACAGGGAATTGCGCCTTGTTTCTATAACGCTCACAGCTTTCCCCACCGATAGTTTGCAGAACTTCTGCATCTAATCCGCCTATACGTTTTATGCAGTCTACAACCTTTTGAGTTTTATATTCAAGCTCTGCCTTGTAATCTGCATGCCAAAATGAGCAACCACCACATTTATAAAAATATTTGCATTTAGGCTCTGTGCGGTGCTTAGATGGCTCTACAACCTCTAATAATTTGCCGAAAGCGTAGGTTTTTTGAGATTTAAGAATTTTAATTTTAACCTTTTCCCCAAGCAAAGCGAAAGGCACGAAAACTGCAAAGCCATCCTTTCTTCCAACACCCTCACCGTCTGCACCTGTTCCTGTAATATCAATTATATGTTCACTATTTTTTTCAAGCATTTTTAACCTCCAAATTTAACGGACACACATCGGCACACACATCACAGCCTAAGCTATATCCACATTTTTTCACGATTTGTTTTTCAGTTTCTGTAAGTTCTTCTTTTTTCTGATTAAGATATGATGCACATTTATTAACATCAAACTCAAAATTTTGCCCAAGCGCATTACCAATACAGCTTTCAATACATTTACCACATTTTAGGCAGATATTTTCAAGCGGAACATCACTTTCAAGCTCTAAATCTGTTAAAATTGAGCCAATGTAAAACCTTGAGCCCAAGCCATTAGCATAAAGCAAATTATTCTGCCCAAAATAACTAAGTCCTGCAAGGTATGCAAGGTGTTTATCACACAAGGTGCCTGTATCGACAAACAATTTGTATTTATGATTTTGCCCAATATACTCACAAATTTTTCTTAATTTATCTTTAACATACAGGTGATAATCTCCACCTTTAGCATATTTAGCTACATTCTGCCCATCACCATCAATATATTTAAAAAGGCAAACTATAAAACTTTTCCCAGTTTTCATTTGCAAAAACGGATCAATTCTTTGCTCCAAATCACTCCTAACAAATGGAACAAACCCACGTTTTTCAAGCTGTGTCAATAGTTCTTCATAACGCCTTGCGGCTGCAATTCCACAGCTATATGCACCGATAGATTTAGCATAGGCGATAATTTCTTGTTTATTCACCTATTATCTCCCCTTCGCAGTAATCGCCACAAAATTTTATAAGCCTTACCATTTTATATTCCCCTGCCAAATTTTCACCATTTGCGAAAACCCTTATATAATTCTTGGTTAAGCCCTCGAATATATTACCTTTTACACATTGTTCAAAAAGCACCTCGAGTTCCTTGCCAATATATTTTTCGCAATAATCTTTCTTCAAAATATGCCCAAGCTCTATCATTTTATGTGAGCGTTCGGACTTAATTTTTTCGTCAATTTGCCCCGCCATTGTTGCCGCAGGGGTTCCATTTCTGCGTGAATATGGGAAAACGTGAATGTCGGCAAACCTTGCCTTTCTTACTGTGTTATAGTTTTCGTCAAATTCTTCTTCCGTTTCCTGCGGAAAGCCAACCATAACATCTGTCGTAATCGAACTATCAGGCATAGCAAATCGTATTCTATCTAATGTTTCTAAATACTGCTTTGCAGTATATTTTCTGTTCATTCTTTTTAATGTTTCTGTGCAACCACTTTGCATTGAAATATGAAAGCTGTGGCATAATTTTGGAAGCTTTGCAACCTCATCAACAAATTCTTGTGTGAGCAAATTCGGCTCTAACGAGCCAAGCCTAACACGTTTTAAACCATCGACTCTGCAAATTTCTTTTATTATATCAATTAATTTTAAATCTAAATCACGACCATAAGAGGCAAGGTGAATTCCAACAAGAACAACCTCAGTAAACCCTTTACCTGTTAGCTTTGCGACCTCGTTCACGGCAGAATCTATAAGCCTTGAACGCACAGGCCCTCTTGCGTATGGAATAATACAATACGAGCAAAAATTAGTGCAACCATCTTGTATTTTAATCGTCGCACGAGTTCTTGATTGTTGAATTGATTGTAAGTCCTCATAATCTGATGAAATTACATCTTTTACAGCATCAATCCTAAACCCTGCGTAATTTTCAACATATTCAACAATTCTGCTTCTATCTGTTGTGCCAAGAATAATATCAACATCATCTAACTTCCGCACTTCGTCCGGCGACACTTGGGAATAGCAACCAACAACCGCAACAATACTATTTGGGTTGTTCCTTTTTGCACGCCTTATCATTTGGCGTGATTTCTTATCGCCAACCGATGTAACCGTGCAAGTATTTATAACAAATACATCTGCGCTATCATCATTTGTTGAAATGTACCCATTTTTTTCAAATAGACCACGCATAGATTCTGTTTCATACATATTTACCTTGCAACCTAATGTAAAAAATTTAACAATTTTCATAAAAAATACTCTCCATTTTTGTGACTAAACATAATTATATCAGATTTACAAAAAATTAACAATAATAAATTGACAGAAAGCAAATTTTAGAGTATTATAAAGAAGTAGTTAAGAATAAAAATATTGGAGGTTACTAAAATGAATACTTTTAACATTATGCTAAATTCAATCAACGATGTAAAAAACTTTGTAAACGTTGTTAATAGGTTTGATTTCGACGTTGACCTAACATCAGGCAGATACATTGTTGACGCAAAATCAATTATGGGTATTTTTTCACTTGATTTGTCAAAACCAATCAAGGTTGAAATCCACAGCGATAATGCCGAAGCATTAGTTGCTGAAATGAAGCAATTCGTTATTGCTTAGTACTTAATAATAAAGGTACTTAATGATTAAAAAGCCTCCATACCGAATTGGTATGGAGGCTTTTTTTCATCTGCTAAGCAATCATCGCCACTTCGAGTGGCTCACTTGCATGCAAGTTGCTTCGCAACTTTTTTATATCTTAAAATTAAGTTGTTCAACCTCGTGTTTTTTAGCACGTCCCATTAAATCTGCAACTGCATCTTGTGGAGATTTACCCTCAAATAAGGTTGCATAAGCCTCATTAGTTATTGGCATATCAATATTATACTTTTTGGATAGCTTATAAGCAGCAGCGGCTGTTTTAACACCCTCTACAACCATTTTGACTTCCTCCTGTGCCTGTGCAACAGTTTTGCCTTGCCCAATAAGTATTCCTGCTCTGCGGTTGCGAGAATGCATACTTGTGCAAGTAACGATTAAATCACCAATTCCTGTAAGCCCTGCAAAGGTTTCTATTTTTGCACCCATAGCAGTTCCAAGGCGCATTATTTCTGCAAGCCCTCTTGTCATAAGCGCAGCTTTTGTATTATCACCATAGCCAAGACCATCACAAATGCCTGCGCAAAGCGCAATAACATTTTTAAGCGAGCCACCAAGCTCTACGCCGATTATATCTTCATTAGTGTACACACGAAAATTTGGTGACATAAATATATCTTGAACATATTGCGCAATTTCAATATCAGGGTGTGCAACAACATTTGTTGTTGGAAGTCCTCGCCCTACTTCTTCTGCGTGTGATGGGCCAGACATTGCCACAACCTTAGAATTTGGAATTTCACCCGAAACAACCTCAGAAAGACGTTGCAAGGATACCTCATCAAAGCCTTTTGAAATAATTACGATAATTTGCCCATCTTTTATATAAGGTGCAAGGTTTTTTGCAGTCGCTCTTACGGTATGTGATGGAGTAGCAATAACTATTAAATCAACACCCACTACACATTCCTCCATATTATTTGTAAAAACAACGCTATCTGGTATTATTACATTTGGTAAGAAAGGTTTATTCTCGTGGAATTCACAAAGCGCATCGCTTTCCCCTTTAAAATATGACCATAGCTTAACATTATGTCCATTTTTAGCAAGTGAAACAGTCATAGCTGTTCCCCAGCTTCCAGAGCCAATAACAGAAATATTAGACATCTCTTTTCCTCCCAAACCTGTTTTCGGTACCATTCATAAGCCTTTTTATGTTTTCTCTATGCATAAAAAGTGCTAAACCACTAACTAACATTGCAAACACCAAAAGTGGTGTATTTGTTGGTTGAAGTATGTATATCGATACTGGAAATGCAATACAGCCAAAAATTGAGCCAACGGAAACATAACGTGTTATAAACATTAGAGATACAGAAACTATTAACAAAAATAGTCCTGCACGCCAATCTATCATAAAAACTACTGCGGCGGAGGTTAGTATGCCTTTTCCACCCTTAAAACCATAATAAACAGGGAAATTATGCCCAAGTATTGCGCCAAGCCCTGCGGCAAAAACCATATATTGGTCATTTGAAATATACCTTGCTATAATTATTGCAACAACTGCTTTTAAAGCATCACCAATAAGAACAAGTGCGGCAATCCCCTTGCCAAAATTGCGCAGGGTGTTTGTAAAGCCTGCATTACCACTGCCAAGCTCACGAACATCCTTTTTAGCCATTAGCTTAGACAAAAGAATGGAAAAATTGAGTCCTCCCAATAAATAAGCAATAATAAACATTAAAATTAACATTAACATATTAAATTACTACTCCTTTTCTTTCTCTCGAATAATAAACCTAATAGGCGTTCCCTCAAAGCCAAATGTTGCACGAAGCTGATTTTCTATATAGCGAATATACGAAAAATGCGCAAGCTTTTTTTCATTTACAAACACAACAAAGGTTGGTGGCTTAACAGATGCCTGTGTAACGTAATAAATTCTAAGACGTCTTCCCTTGTCTGACGGTGGTTGCACCCTTGCTGTTGCATCATTTATAACGTCATTTAACATACCAGTTGAAATTCTTGTTGCATTTTGGTTAGCAACGTATTTTACCATATCAAACATTTTGTCAATACGAAGACCAGTTTTTGCAGATATAAACAAAATAGGTGCATAAAGCATAAAAGCAAGCTTTTCTTGAACCTCCATACGGAAATTATCCATAGTTTTAGTATCTTTTTCGATTATATCCCATTTATTTATTGCAATTATACAAGCTTTGCCTGCATCATGGGCATATCCAGCAATTTTAGTGTCTTGCTCTGTAACGCCCTCTGTTGCATCAATCATAATAAGTGTAACATCAGCCCTATCAACCGAGCCTAACGCACGCATTACGCTGTAACGCTCGATATCCTCGTCAACCTTGCCACGTTTCCTCATTCCTGCTGTGTCTATGAAAAGGTATTTATCCTCGCCTCGCTCATAATACGTATCAATTGCATCACGAGTTGTGCCTGCAACAGGGCTAACTATAACCCTTTGCTCGCCAAGAATTTTGTTAATTAATGATGATTTTCCTGCATTAGGTTTGCCTACAACTGCAACCTTAATTATATCCTCATCAATTTCCTCACCATCATCAGGTGGGAAATTCCAAACAACTTGGTCTAAAAGGTCACCAAGCCCCAAGCCATGCACACCAGAAACAGGTATAGGCTCACCTATACCAAGATTATAAAAATCGTACATTTGAAGTGGTGGTTCACCAGGGGTATCAGCTTTATTACAAGCCAAAAGGATAGGTTTTTTAGACCTTTGTAGCATATTTGCAACGTCTTTATCGGTTGCAGTCATTCCCTCTTTAACATCAACTACAAGCAAAATAACATCAGCTGTATCGATAGCTATTTGTGCCTGTGCACGCATTTGCGCTAAGATATCATCCTTAGAATATGGCTCTATACCGCCTGTATCGATAAGGGTGAATACACGCCCATTCCACTCGGATTCTGCATATATGCGGTCACGAGTAACGCCAGGGGTATCCTCTACAATTGCAATACGCCTGCCCACTATTTTATTAAACAATGTTGATTTTCCAACATTCGGTCGCCCTACTACTGCTACTATTGGTTTTGGCATTTTTACCTCCACTATTAATATATTCTGCGCTAAACATTTTAATTTGATATCAATTAGCGCAGAATGTTTTCTTCTGTTTCATAGGAGGGCATAATTATTGGCAAATAAAATAATTATGCCGCCTATTTTAATAGCTTTTCTAAAAGTTCAAAGCCATCATTTTCTACTGTTATTATTTTAACCTTTAATGCTTTTTCTACATCTTGTATAGTTAAATCATCAAGGAAAATTTCATCAAAATTTAGCATTGTGCTTGGAATAAGAAGCTGTGCACCAAGCTCTTTGTCACTAAGCTGTTTTATAATATCCTGCCCAGTTATAAGCCCTGCAACTGTTATACTGTCCCCAAAAAATTCGTTTATAATGGGAATTACTTTAATGCTATCGCTTACCTTATTTACTAATTTTTGAATATAAGGTTCAGCGCTAAGCCCAGTTACAATTGTTTTTTTAGTCTTAACTGTTCTATCGCTATTTTCGATTAAGGCATGGTTAAATTCATATTCTAATGAAGAAAGAAGCCCTACTCCATTTTCAATTTGCAAAAAGTCCTCATAATATTCATACTCTGGAAGTTTATGGCTTGCATTAACATAAAATTCATCAGCCGCAAAAACAAATCTTGTCTTAAGCGTTTTCAAAAATATTGATTGGTGGCTCTCAATTTGGGAAACAACAACCTCTGAAGATATTTTATCAAATCTTTCCAAATATGGCAAGCCCCCACGGTGCTTTGTTAAACCAACTGGCACAACAGAAATACTTTGTACCTGTGGGTAGAATTTTGCAAGTTCGGTAATTGTTTTGTCAAGGTTTTCACCATCATTTATGCCCTTGCATAAAACAATTTGGCAATTCATATTTATTCCTGCTTTTGCAAAGCGTTTGATTATTTTTAGTATATCCGCATTTTTACTATTTAATAATTTTTCTCGAAGCTCGGTATCTGTTGCGTGTACCGAAACATTTATCCTCGGCAAATGCATATCAATAATTCTTTGAACGTCAGCATCTTTAAGGTTAGTTAATGTAATATAATTCCCCATAAGTGTAGAAAGTCGATAATCATCATCCTTGAAATACAATGTTTTGCGCATGCCCTTTGGAAGCTGGTCAACAAAGCAAAAAACACACTTATTTTTGCAAACCTGTGGTTTGTCTATAAGACCATTTTCAAATTCAATGCCCAAATCCTCATAATCATCATTTATTATTTCGATTATTTCGATATCACCATTTGTTTTTTCAATTTCAATATCATATTCACCATTAGCACAAAGAAATTTATAATCGAGAATGTCAAAAAGCTCTTGCCCATTTATCGTCAAGAGCACATCGCCTTTTTCAATTCCTGCTTCTTCGGCAATGCTATAAGGCTGAACAAATTTAATAATAGCTTTCATTGTAAGCTCCTTTGCAAACGAAAAAAGGTGTGTGTGCTAAGCACACACACCTTTGTAAGAAACTAATTTACGCCTCTTTTTTAATTACTTCTCTACCTTTATAGAAACCGCATGCACGACATATTCTATGTGGCAATTTAGCTTCATGGCACTGTGGACACACTACCAAACCAGGTAATACAAGTTTCCAGTGCGCACGTCTATTATCTCTTCTTTGTTTCGATACTCGTCTTTTTGGAACTGCCATTTTAATCCACCTCCCTATCTTGTTGCTTGTTAATCAATAGATTTTTAAGTGCTGCAAATCTTTCATCTATAACGTCTTCTTCACAGTTACACTTAGAAACATTCAAATCTGCGCCACAATTACTGCAAATACCTTTGCAGTCTTCACTACACAAATATTTAATTGACAGGTTCACAAGAACATTCTTGTTTACAATGTCATCAATATCTAAAATTGTTCCGTCAAGATTAACCTCATCTTCTCCGACAGTTTCCTCTATATTAAAGGAAAGAGGAATTGAAAGCATAGTCAAACATCTTGCACAAAGCGTTTTTACAGTAGCATTTACTTGTCCACTAACCTCTAAACGTCCTGCAAAGTTTAACACCTGCCCCGTAACATTTGAATTTACGGTAACCTCATTATCGGTGAAATTAACCTCACCCTCAAAATCAATTTTAGTTCCTACGTTGTTAATTATAGATAATAAATCAATATTCATAAGGACTATTATATAATTAATTGGTATCTTTGTCAACAATTATTTGTTTTATTTATTATCTAAACGAGTTCCATAGTTTCTTTTGCAATCATAAATTCTTCGTCTGTTGGAATAACAAAGGTTCTAACAGTTGCATCGGCGCTACTAATTTCCATTTCTTGACCACGAAGAGCATTTTTGCACTCGTCTATCTTAATTCCCATAAATCCAAGGTCTTGCAACATTTCTGTTCTCATTATTGAGTTATTTTCGCCAACACCTGCGGTAAACACAATTGCATCAACGCCACCCATTATTGTAGCATAAGTTCCAATGTATTTTTTAACATTGTACATAAATACTTCCTCGGCAAGCTCTGCAAGCTTATTTCCTTCTTTTCTTGCGGCTTCCAAATCACGGAAATCACTGCTTACACCAGAAATACCAAGAACACCAGAATCTTTATTTAATACATTCATAATTTCTTGTGTTGAAAGATTTTCTTTTTCCATTAAAAATGCAACAATAGCAGGGTCAATATCACCAGAACGAGTACCCATTGGAACACCTGCGAGTGGTGTAAAGCCCATTGATGTATCAACAGATTTACCATTTTGAACAGCAGTTATGCTTGAACCATTCCCAAGATGAAGTGTTATTATTTTAAGTTCTTCTATTGGCTTGCCGAAAAGTGCTGCCGCCCTATGCGAAACATATTTATGTGAAGTCCCGTGGAAACCATATTTTCTTATTTTATATTTTTTGTAATATTCATAAGGAATTGCATACATAAATGCCTCACTTGGCATTGTTTGATGAAACGCTGTATCAAAGACTGCAACCTGTGGAACATTTGGCATAACCTCTTCGCACGCTTCTATGCCCATAAGGTTTGGTGGATTATGAAGTGGTGCAAGCTCAATACATGCCTCGATTGCCTTTTTAACGTCTGAATCGATAACTACTGATTTCTTAAAGAATTCCCCACCGTGAACAACACGATGACCAACTGCGTAAATCTCGTTCATATCCGCTATAACGCCATGCGTTGCATCTATTAGTGCAGAAATTACATATTTAATTGCATCAGCATGAGTATTCATATTTGCTTCAATTATAACGTCATCCTTGCCATCTGGTTGATGCTTTAAACGAGAGCCTTCAATACCTATTCTTTCGCATAATCCTTTTGCTAAAACTGAATTATCTTCCATATTAAGCAGTTGATATTTAAGTGATGAACTACCTGCATTGATAACTAAAATTTTCATTGTTAACTCCAATTCCGTCGTCATTTGTGGCGACTACGTTTTTTTATGCTAATTTGCTTTGGTAAAGCGTATTAACATCTGTTTTACTTTTGTGCTTGCACACAAGTAATAGCAACAACACCAGCAATATCCTCGGCGCTACAGCCACGAGATAAGTCATTAACTGGCTTTGCAATACCTTGCGTGATAGGTCCATACGCCTGCGCCTTTGCAAGACGTTCAACAAGCTTGTACGCAATATTTCCACTATTTAAATCAGGGAAAACCATAACATTTGCAGTTCCAGCAACACTACTTTGTGGTGCTTTTGCCTTACCAATAGCAGGAACGATAGCTGCATCTACTTGGAATTCTCCGTCTAATATAACATCGGGGCGTTTTTCCTTTGCAAGCTTAGTTGCAAGCTGCATTTTGTCAACCAATTCATTTTTTGCGCTACCGTATGTAGAGTATGAAAGCATAGCAACATGTGCCTCTGCCTCTACAAGCTGTTCAAATGACCCAGCAGATGAGATTGCAATTTCAGAAACTGCCTCTGCATCTGGATTTTCGTTAAGCCCACAATCAGCAAAAACAAAAACCCCGTTTTCGCCATATTCACAATCAGGCACACACATTATAAAAAATGCACTAACAAGCTTTGTACCAGGTGCAGTTTTAAGAATTTGAAGACATGGTCTTAAAACATTTGCAGTTGCATTAACAGCACCTGCTACCATTCCGTCTGCACAATCTTGTTTTACAAGCATTACGCCAAAATACAATGGGTTTTTCATTGTTTCAAGCGCTTGCTCTGGGGTTACACCTTTGTTTTTGCGAAGCTCGTAAAATGCATTTGCGAATTCCTCGTATTTGTCGCTTTGCGTTGGGTTTATGATAGTCGCCTTTGAAATATCCAAACCAACTGCAAGCTCTTTTATTTTGCCCTCATCACCTAAAATAATTAGGTCTGCTATACCCTCACGCAAAATCATATCTGCTGCTTTGATTGTGCGTATTTCCTCACCCTCGGCAAGGACAATTGTTTTTTTTTGTTCTTTTGCTCTTTCCTTAATTCTTTGCAAAAAGTTGCTCATATATCTCTACCTCCTTAAAAATTTGCATTAACCTTATATATTATACAACTTTTAGTTTAATTTGTAAATAACATTTGAAAATTTTGTTTATTATGGTATAATTTATTAGGGTGATGATATGAAAGTTTTAGGGATTATTTCAGAATACAATCCATTTCACAATGGGCATAAGTATCAAATTGAACAGGCAAGGCTTAAAACTGGCGCTGATTATGTAGTTATAGTGATGAGCGGCAGCTTTGTTCAACGTGGAACAGCGGCGATATGTGATAAATGGGCACGAGCAAAAATGGCACTTTTAGGTGGTGCAGATTTAATAATAGAGCTTCCTATTATTTACTGTATGCAATCAGCAGAATATTTTGCAAAGGGTGCAGTTGAAATTTTAAACGCTCTTGGGGTTGTAAATTATTTATCATTTGGAGTAGAAAATGATAATATTCGTGAACTAACAAGCATTGCAGGAGTACTGCTTGACGAACCACAAAATTATAAAACAGCTTTAAATAATGCGCTATCAACAGGAATTAGTTTTCCCTCTGCACGAGAAATTGCCTTAAAAAAATATATAGGCATTGATAATATTTTGGGCACTCCTAATAACATTTTGGCAATAGAATATATTAAGGCTTTAATGAGGATAGTGAGCAAAATAGAGCCTGTGGCAGTACTACGCAAGGGAGCTATGCACGATAGTATTGGCGATGGCAATATAACAAGCGCATCACATATTCGCAGTTTGTTATTAGAAAACGGGATAGACAGCATAAAAAAATATGTTCCAGAATATGTTTATGAAATTTTAGAGGCAGAAATAGAAAAAGGGAAAGCGCCAGTTAATATAAATTCCCTTGAAACTGCCATAATTACAAGGCTACGCACCATTTCACATAAAGAACTTTCACAAATTAGAGATGTAACAGAGGGGCTTGAAAACCGCATAAAGCAAGCTGCAAATGTATGCACAACGCTTGACGAAATTATTAATTTTGCAAAAACCAAAAGATACACTCATTCACGTTTACGTAGAATTATTTCAAATACTCTTATTGGTATAACAAAGTCAACAGAAGATATTTCTCCACAATACATTCGTGTGCTTGGTATGAATGAAAACGGAAGGGCAATTCTTAAAATTGCCAAAGAAACCGTAACACTTCCTATTATAATAAAAACAGCAGATGCAGAAGAAAACGAAATGCTTAACCTTGATTTTACCTCAACAGATATTTATACGCTTATGTTCCCAAACACAAAACTTAGAACTGGTATGCGTGACAAATTAACATCACCAAAAATATTATAGTAATAATTTGTAATTCCCGTCCATATAAATATATTGTCCATAATATTTAAAAGGGGGAATTTTCAATTGGATAACTATAACATATATAAGGAAATAGCAGACAGGACAAACGGTGATATTTATATAGGGGTGGTTGGACCTGTTCGAACTGGCAAGAGTACATTTATAAAGAAATTTATGGATAAGCTTGTCATTCCTAATATTGAAAACGAGTACAAAAGGGAACGTGCAATAGACGAGCTCCCTCAAAGCGCACAAGGTAGAACCATTATGACAACAGAGCCAAAATTCGTGCCTAATGAGGCTGTAGAAATTACAATCGATGGCAATGCAAAATTTAAGGTTAGGATGATTGATTGCGTTGGTTATATTGTTCCAAACGCAATGGGACATATCGAGGGCGATATGCCACGAATGGTTTCAACACCTTGGTATGACCACGAAATTCCTTTTGCACAGGCTGCAGAAATTGGCACAAAAAAAGTAATTACCGAGCATTCAACAATTGGGCTGGTTGTCACAACAGACGGTAGTATTACAGAGCTTGACCGTGAGGATTATGTCGAGGCAGAGGCACGAGTAATAAAGGAATTAAAGGATATTAACAAGCCATTTGTTGTTCTTTTAAACACTGCTAACCCCGAAAGTGATAAGGCACACGAAATGCAAAAGGAATTGGAATACAAATACTCCGTTCCTGTTATGGCTATAAACTGTGCAACTATGGATATTGATGACATAAATGGCATTATTGAAAGGGTTTTATTTGAATTCCCACTAACTGAAATTACTATTAAGCTTCCAACTTGGATGAACTCTCTAAACAGCCAGCATTGGCTAAAAAGCAGTCTTTTCGGTGTTATTAAGGATTCAATTAAAAATGTTTATAAAATAAGGGAAACAAGAAATATTGTTAACGCAATTGAGGTTAACGAAAATGTTGAAAAGGTTGTTGTTGATGCCATAAACCTCGGCGAAGGCGTTGTATCAATTGATGTAACTGCGGTTGCTGGGTTGTTTTACAAATTGCTTAGCGAAACAAGTGGGCTTGAGGTTGATAGCGAGGATAAGCTTATGAGCCTTATGATAGAAATGGGTGGAATTAAACGTGAGTATGAAAAAATTGCACCTGCGCTAAAAAGCGTTCGTGAGCGTGGCTATGGCATTGTGTCACCCACAATCGACGAGTTAACTCTTGAAGAGCCAGAGATAGTAAAACAAGGCAACAGATACGGTGTAAGGCTTCGTGCAAGTGCGCCATCTATACATATGATTAGGGCAGATATCGAAACAGAGGTTAGCCCAATTGTGGGCACAGAAAAACAATCCGAGGAGCTTATTCATTATTTATTAAACGAATTTGATGAAGAGCCAACAAAAATATGGAAAAGCAATATTTTCGGCAAATCGCTTAGCGAACTTGTTAACGAGGGCTTGCATAACAAGCTTGATAGAATGCCAGAGGATGCACAGTATAAGTTGCAAGAAACATTGCAAAGAATTATCAATGAGGGTAGTGGCGGACTTATCTGTATAATTTTATAATTGAAGCAAATAATACAGCTATGATAATTTCTGTTATCATAGCTGTATTATTTTAAAAAAGGTATTGACAAACACAAGGAATGGTGTTATTATATATCTTGTGTCGTGCGGGCGTGGCGGAATTGGCAGACGCGCTAGACTTAGGATCTAGTATTTTACGATGTGAAGGTTCAAGTCCTTTCGCCCGTACCAAACCCTTGAAGCTATTGGCTTCAAGGGTTTTTTCATTTTGCTATAAAAACACTCATTTTTGTGGTTCATCTAACGCTTTATCTAACACTTTATTTATTGAACTTGTTTTAACTCATTTTCTATACTATTTCCTATCTCAATTTTAGACTTAAATTCAAGGTGTGTGTATAAATTTGCGGTAGTCGATATGTCACTATGTCCCAGCCATTCTGAGATTTTTTTAATATCACAGCCTGTTGCACTTAGTATGCTTGCACAGCTATGTCTTAGATCGTGAAACCTTATTACTGGTAAATCATTTTTCATCAGTAAGTTATTAAATGCTTTTGATAGATAGTTCGGATTTAGTGGCCTACCGTCGTCCCACTTGCATACAAAATCGTTATTGGTATAACTTGTGCCTTGGAGTAGTTTCATCTCTTTCTGGTGCCTTTTTAGCCTTTTCAGGTACGATTCAACCGCTTCCATTATAGGTAACATTCTGTTGCTACTTTGAGTTTTTGTTCGTTTCTTTTCGATAATATGTTTATTATATACAACCGTGTTATTTATTGCGATAGCACTATTTGTGAAGTCTACCGACTCCCATTTAAGTCCTAACACTTCACTTCTTCTTAGTCCATAGTAGGCACATAGTAGCACAGGCGCTTCAATATTTGTGCCTTTCACCACATCAAGTAATTTTCCGACTTGCTCTGCATTATAAAAACTTGCCACATATTTATTTACTTTGGGTAGTTTTACCCTGTCTGCAGGATTGTATGGAATAATATTCAGTAGCATCGCATCTTGTAGTGCCTTTCTAATATTACAATGATGCCGTTTTATAGTATTAGGCGATAACCCCTCTTTCAATTTTAGAGCATAATATTTTTGAATATCATTCGGTTCAATGTCTTGTAGCATTACTTTTGTCTTTGTAAAGTATGGTATGGCGTGGTTACGCATCGCATATTCATAACTGTACCAGGTGTTTTCCTCCACCTGTGTTTTCATACTTTCCAGCCATTCCGTTATGTATACATAAAAATATTTAACGTTAGTAGCATATACTTTTTTGTCCTCATAATTTTTGAGAATATCTCTAAGTGCTTTTTCTGCTTTTCGTTTGTTGTTGCCAGTTGTAGAAAGATCCATACTTATCCACGTTGGCTTTCGTTTTCCGAATTCATCTTTTGCATTAATTACAGCAAAGTATTTTCCGTTTTTAGTTTGTAGACTCCCTGTCATATATTCCCTCCTATTTCCTACTCTCTTTTATGTAGTCGATAATGCTCGACTTTGGAATTTTATATGTTTAGCCAAATCTAAATGTTTTTATTTTACCTAAATTTAAAAGTTCATAGGCTTTGTTCTTACCAATATTAAGCATTTTACAAAGCCCTTTTATGTCAACCACATCCGCAAATTCAGCAAACATATTTAGGTCAATTAATCCACGTTTAGCCTTTAGAATACCAAATGCTAACATATATTTTGTTACCTCCTCTCTCACAACAATACCGTAATATTGTCTGTTCAGCTATTACTAATACCAACAAAAATCTAGTGTTAAAACTTACATATGCATACCAAAACCATGATATTGATCATACTCATCATCTTCATCATCAATATTAACTTTAACTGTTCGGTCAATTTTAAGCCCTTGGTCTAACATTTTTTCTAGTTCTGCTCAACTATGATGGATTGTTTCTGTGTGATATTGTGTTGGCTCACCACTAAATATTTCATTTAATATGGTAGCTAATTCACCTACCACATCATCAAGGGTTTGCGTGTCATCAAGTTCTAATATTTTATCTAAAATTTCGCAACCACCCATTGCAAAATATATTTCCATATTTTCTTTAAGTAACGTTTGATCAAACAATTTTTTATCTCTACACTTAATATTGCCTGGTGTTGTATATGTTATATATTTATGCTTGTCTACCCAGTTAACCTTGTATTTCTTCGACTCCATAAGTTCAATAAAACCTTGCTTAGAGTAGGCGTTTTCCATAGCCCACTTTATAGTTTTCTTCAGGTCATTTTTCCAATCAGGCTGATTATTTTTCTTTGCCTTTGGCTCTGTAGTTGACAGATTATACTGCAAACAAAGCTTATTTGAAAATTCTTTTGCAACTGCCATATCATTAGCGGATTGATGAAATTTCTTACCATTTTCAAAATTTACTGCGTTCAGAATTATATGATTATGTATGTGGTCAGTATTTTTATGTGTAGCAACAACACATTGAAATCCCTCAAAATAGTTTGCAAATTTCAGCCCTATTTCATGCGCTTTATCAAAACTTATATTATCATCTTTACTAAACGATTGGATAATATGGTAGTATTGTCTGCCATCTAATTTGCGAAATCTCTGCTTTACAATATTAAATTCAGCCTCCGCACTGATTGGCATGCAATCCTTACCGCTGACCAGTTTATCCTCTGTTTTTTCTTTATTCGTAATATAATTTAGTGCAGATTTTACATTACTTTTTGCAGGCAAGAATTTACAGATCGCCAAATCTTATTCACCTCATTTTTCATTTCATAAAGGTTCATACAGTTAATACTTCCTTGGTTTGCAAGAGCAGTTAGTTGATTTAGATTATTACCAATTCGTCTAAGGTCCCTATCAATCTCTGTCAGTCCCTCTATTACAATTATTTCTTTTTGTAGCGCACAATCTCTAATATATTGACTTAAAATCCTGTATGATGATAAGGCTTTATCAGTAATTATTTCTTTTTCTTCTTCCGATACTCTTACTCTAATAAATTCATTTTTCATAATCTTTTCCTCCGCTTTCATACCCAAAGGGGTGCAGGGCTTGCCCGCAATCTGCCGAGTGTAGCGGAGCGGAATTATCGCACCGTACCACAAAGGCGAAACTCGCCATACCCAAAAAGCTATATTTAGTCGTTTTCTTCAAAATTGTGATCAGGGTCAACAGGGTCAGCATTTGGCATATAGTATTTGTCGGCACTGTCGGCACTATCGGCACTAATTTTAAGTTCAATAAGCCTTCTGCCATTACTCCGCTTCGTAGAATAACAAATCCCCAACTCCTCAAGCTCTATTTTGTTTTGAAGTAATTTTTTAGATAAAATATTAGGTATTATTTTTTCTTCACTTTGTGGTTGTAACGCTGTAGCAAGTTCAGATGGTGTTCCACTCCAAAATATATTTTCTCTTATAAATTCTGCTACTAGAAATATTATTTTTTCGAGAAGTATTTCTGGATTTTCAACGCTATCAGAAAGCAAATCCCAAAGATGACTTTCATTATTTAATGACAATTCCAACTCACGATATTCTATATCTCTGCCTGTACAATACAAAACAGCCTTGTCACTATTCCGCTTACTTTTTGTCAAAACATAACTACTGTCCACTGCACCAGTAATTCCTGTAGTTCCAGACACCATATTCATTGGATCATCATCTTTTTGCTTTCGTAGATGATGAATTAAAAGTATTGCAATTCCAAATTTATCTGCAACATTTTTAAGTAAACTAATATCCCTATAATCACTTGCGTAGGCATTGTCATTTGAGATGTTACGGATTTTTTGAAATGTGTCTATTACAATTAATTTCGTATCAGCATGTTTAGTAACAAAATTTTCTATTTGCTGTTCAATTCCACTTCCAATGTTTTCTGCAATGGTTGAAAAATGAATATTGGGCGGTGCATCATCCGTAATATTAAACAATCGATTTTGTATCCTGCTAATACTATCCTCTAAGCAAAGATAAAGAGTCGTGCCTTGTGTTGTAGAAAACCCCCACGCGCTTTCACCTTTTGCAACCTGTAAACTTAGCCACAACACCAACCACGATTTACCTATCTTTGGTGCACCTGATAAAATATGTAACCCTTGTGGAATAAGGTTAGCAACTACAAATTTTATGGGCATCAGAGATTGACTCATCAGAGTTTCGCCATCAACAGTTGTGAATTTCTTTTGCATTTATCTTCTCCTCCTCGTTTTGATAATTAGATAATACTTATTTATTTCGTGTTATCTAATACCGATTTTAGCATAACGCTTGACACTCGTCAATAGAGTATGTATAATATTTCTACATACTCCATTAGTTAAAGTTCATTATCTAAATTACAGGAGGCAATTATGGGAGTTTTAGGAAAGGACCTTTTTTATACTACAGACAACATTTTTGAATTTACAGCACTGTTTTCACTTGATACTTTCGAAGTTGAAGAGAGGACATATAAGCTCGGAGAAGTTACCACTGAATTTTTAAATTATGATGCATCAAGATATATTGAACTTACAGAAGATTTAGACCAAGATAAATTTTATGAACATTTTGAGGAAATCAACCGTTTAGTTTTAGCTATGCCTTTTATTGGTCAGCTTAGCAATTTAAAAGCATACCCAGGGCATGCACAAGTAAAAATGCTTATGGGAGAAAACCCACGCAATTTCCTCTTGGATAAAATGCAGCATTTTACTAATCTTTGCGAGGATTTAAAGCTTATTCAAAAGCAATACAAAAATTTCTTATCGGAAATTTTTTATAGAGAGTTTAATGGAATTAAAAATGATAAATATGCTTATGCCATTGAAAATAATGGCATGAGTGCTTTTGTGAGCGGTCGTTCACTTGGAAAAGTTTCAGATGTTGACCCAGCAGACATTTCTATGCAGTTTGAGGTAAAAGTGTCAGGCACTACTAGCATTCCAAAGCTTTATGAAAAAATAGTATTTCGCAGATTATCTGATTTTATTTATGTAGAATTTTTCAAGGGAATTATGCAAGATAACATACCAAAAATGTGCAAAAACTGTGGTACATACTTCTTGCAAGAAAAAGGTTTTAACTATGAATACTGTGGTAACATTGCACCTAATGAAACAGATAAAACTTGTAGAAGTATAGGCTCAAAGGTTAGCTTCAAAAATAAAGTGCAAAACAACGAGATATGGAAGGTTCACCAAAGAGCATACAAAAAATATTTCGCGAGAATAAAATCTAAAACAATGACCAACGAACAGTTTTTAGAATGGTCAAAAAGTGCAGAAGAATTAAGGGAGAAAGCACTTGCAAAGTCAAAAGGTCGCCTTGCTCCACCAATTGAAAAAATAGCCGATGAATTTAAAAAAGAGATTAATAAATATTAACCTCTAATTTTCGCTTAATTTAACTGAAGGCTACTACAACCCAATAATTTATTAAACAAGCTTGCAGGGGCAAAAAATGGCGTACCCCCCATGGAAACAAGTCAAAAGCAAAAATTGGTGACGGCAAAAAGATTATCTGCAAATGAAAGAACACGATAACTTGTCTCCATTACACGATAAACCTTGCGTAGCCTCGCCCCCAAAAAAGCTATTTCTTTAACCTCAATAGAACTATTCTTTCAATATTCGACGCATTATATATATTCCTTTAGAACAATGCGAGAATAGATAAACACCTATTTTAGATCTCAAGTTATATCTTTATTCTGCCACTTCAATATTTAGCTTTTAATAATTTTAATGCTTTGCGTGTCCTTATCAAAATATCTTCTGCAACTGCAATAAGGCAGCTCCCTTTTCTTCTGTATCTTTTCTTGCTTTTTGTATTTATAGTAATAATTTTCAATTGAAATCAACATTCCTTTTATTTTCAGTAATTCCGATTTTTTTAGGTATTTTTTAGTTTTGAAATGATAGTCATCATATATTGAAGTTCTTATCCAAGTATCTAAATTTCTAAACATTCTTATATCATCAATTACCAAAAAATATCCAAGCCAACTACGCTTTTTCAACAGATTACCACATTCTTGGCAATACCCGTCGATGCTTAGTAAATTTTCAAGACCATTTATTTTCGGATTTATGTTAACAACTACACTTTTCAAGTATTGATCCGTGTCAAAAAACTCTATTTTCTTCAACAAACTTAAAATTCTATGTTTGAATTTTTTTATATTTGCATTTTTAATTTTTAGATACCTTGGGGAAATTTCAAACCCTAAAAAATCTAATGTATCTTTGCTCAAATCAAGTATCCTGGTTTTTTCCCCTAGTGGGTGTAAAATCAGCTTTTCTTTCAACAAGCGCTCACGAAGCTCTTCATAAACAACTGTTACATCTAAATTAGTTTGAAACATTAAAACAAAATCATCTGCATATCTAAAATATTCGAAATTATACATCTTAGAAAGTTCATTAACTATATATAGGTCAAAATCATACAAAAAAATATTTGCTAACAATCCAGATAAAACACCGCCTTGTGGAATTCCTTTATTTCTCTTTTTTGCAACATCTTTATTTACTAAATATTCCTTAAACATGCCATCTTCTATGCGTTTAACATTCATAAATCTATATAAATATTTTTGAGTCAATATGTTTTCTTTTCCAAAAAAATTAAATAGTTTTTCTTGCAACAAATTATGGTCAATTTCGTCAAAAAAGCCTTTAATGTCACCATCCAAAATATATACATACCCTTTATTTATGTATGAAATAATATTTTTTACGGCCATTTTAGAGGATTTTTGTTTTCTATATGCATATGAATGCAAATCTATATTTTTAAATTTTACCTCTGAGTGTTCACAAAGAATGTCACTGATTAATTCTTGAAATATTGTGTCCTGTATTGTGGATATCGAAAGGGTTCTGGTCTTACCAACTTTTTTAGCCAATTCCAATTGGTCTTTTTCATATGGTGGTTTGGTAATAATGACTTCTTTAAATGGTTGAAATAAATAAGTTCCACTCTTACCCTTTTCACACATAATTTTTGCATGTGTTTCTATTTTCTCACTGAACTGTATATAATCAACACCATCTGATCCTTTTGCTATTTTAATATTCCCGTCAAGCAAATCGGTTTTCCTTTCTAAAAGAAAGTTGCATTTAGAACGAATTTGCTCTAATGTAAGACTTTTAATAAAGCTTTCATCCAAAATTGCCATAATTAATACCTCCAAATAAAGACTAATAGCATATCTTTCGATATGCTATCCTGATGTTCCCTATTAGTGGGCTATCAGAACATCATCGCTCTAGCCCTACCTTGCAATAGCAAGTATTTTCTCGTACGCATAACTTGCATGCGTTTTGAGCATGAACAATAAGTCAAGTATAATCTTTGTCATTGTTGTAGCTCCTGTTTCCGTTCCAAAGCCTATAATATGATTATAGCATATCTGGAACCACCTCATGCACGCACAATTATGCATTGCAGAGGCACAGTAGAATCTCTAATGTATTCCATTTTAATATTTTACCATATTATGTTATAAAGGTCAAGTCTTCTTGAACACCATAATATACTCATGCTTGAATATGTAAAAATCGCTTGCCAGTGCTCTATAACGCCATATTTGTTTTTGATTAGCTTTTCCTTTTGTTTCTTCAAAGTTTTTGACAATAATGGCTTTCAGTTTAAACCCTCGTAGTAAAAATAAATTCATACAGCTAAATCCAAGTGGTACGATTTCACTATTTGCGTATTTGTCCCCAATTACTACTGCGCAGTATCTATTTTTCTCTAATGCACTGCAAGTATTGTCTATTACTTCACAAAAAGCGGTCGTAAATTCTTCAAGTGTTGATGTATTTGAAAGGTCATTTGGATTATCGCTGAATTTTATTATATCCCAATATGGAGGGTGCAAAATAACAAACTGCACCTTTTCTATACCTACACTTTCTAATACTTTTTGCATATCTATATTTCTGCTATCACCAATGCAGATCTTACCTTTTGTTTGCTCATTTTTTTCTTCAGTAATTTTAGAATAAGCTAACTTGGCTACTTCTTCTTGAAGTTCAATACCTATAGAATTTCTTCCAAGCCTTTGTGCTTCAATTAAGGATGTTCCACTTCCTGCAAACGGATCTAATATCCAATCACCTTTTTTCGTATATCTTTTTAAAAGCTGGTTAGGAATTTGCGGCACAAAATTGCCATGATAACTTCCACTATGCACACCAGAGTTATCCCTCTTATCAATTATCCAAAGTGTATCTGTTAGAATATCATTATATTCTTTCCAATTACTCATATCCAAATCATTATATTTAGCCATATTAAACCCTCTATTTTAATCGTTTATTTGCTTCTTCGCGCCATTTTGTCGGGTTATGCCAAAAGCAACCAATACAACCAATTTCGTCAGAATATTTTTCCTCACCTACATACCAAAAAGCGATGGACTTATAAGCTTTCCCTCTTTTTCCTGTTTTAACACAACTTTCACAAATACGGGATTTCAAAAGATTATTAGCCCTTGTTAATAGCATAAATTTGTCTATTATTTCATCATCACTCATATTTGGTTTATTAATATCTTCATTAGTTGTCCAACGCACTTGTGGTACTCTATGGTCAATTTCAAGTTGACCAGCTGGTTCTGTTCGAACTGCATATTCATCAATACAATCGTAGATTTCTTTTGCCCTTTTTGCAATTGTAGGCGGTATAGAAGTTCTAGCTTTCAAGCCATAAGTTAATATTTCAGTTGATTTTAATTTTCTATGGATCGTTTTAGCTCCACATTTTCCACAAATCATAGTTTTAAACCAATTACCGTTTTCATCTTGGTCTAACTGTATACCTTTTTCCGATCTCCAAACTTGCCAAGTTTTAGCTTGTCCACTTAATAGTTCACATTTTGTGCAATGCCATTTTAGATCCCTCATAAGCTCAAAGTCCTTATATTGAGTGCTTTCTTTTTTAAATGGATTCATCATCAATCCTACCTTTACATTAAGATAGGAATATTATAACAGAAAAAAGATAATTCTACAAGATCTGTAAAATTATCTTTTAACTAGACAATGTAAGTACTCAGTTGTCGAATTGGCTTTGTGATTGCGACTTTCTTCTTTATCAGCTTTAAATCTACGATAATCTTTAGTATAAACATCATATTCACCATATTGCTCCATAATTTTCCTTATGGTTTCAATTGACATTAATCCCTCATTATTGTAGCTTAGGAATATGTATTTAAAGTTAGCACTTTTTACCACTTCATCAAATGCAGTTTCCACCGTTCTTTTAGAGCAAAAATTACTCTTTTGCTCCTTGTAATCACGAAGCCCTGTCATACCATTAAGTGTTGGATTATCATACTTTGAAATTGTTTCAAGGACGTGATAGTTTGAACAATACTGTCTTGCATTATATGGGGGATCAAGATATAAAATATCGCCCTCTACTTTTTCGATTAGGTCATTGATATCTTCGTTGTATGCTTTGCTTTTTTCATCACCTGCTATAATTGGTAGTAGGTCTAAACCAAATTCTTTTTGCGCCGATTTTTTTATATGCTTTAAAAATGCCCCATATACAGATGCGGTGTTTGCATATTTATCTATGGAGTTTATAAGGCTTGCAAGCAAGTAATAATATTGACTTTCATCAATCTCACCGCAATTTTTTAGTCTTTCAAGTTCTATTCTAATTCCATCACATTTTTTTCCATTTTCATCTGCAAAATAATTTCTACCAGAGTTAGAACCTGCACAGTAATTTTTGAAAACAAATCCCTCAACACCTGATAATTCATTTAAATATTCAAACTTTTTAGCATCAAGTGGTGGCACATTTTCAATTAAATGTTTATTTAGAACATAGCTATAGTGCTGAATATCATTTGCAATTACTCGATAGCCCTTACTTTTAAATGTACTACCAACAACACCTGTTCCAGCGAATAAGTCTGCAAATACTAATTTGTCATTTTGCTTTTGACCAACAACGGCAGAAATAGTATCTATTAAAAAATCAATTAAAGAATATTTCGAGCCAATATAATTCATCATTTCACCACCATTCTATGAGTTTATTATACCACAGAATTATGCAAAAGCAAGTAAAATAGCGAAAAGTTCGTAAAATTACAAATCAAAATAACAACTCCTTAAAATTTTTTAGGAGTTGTTGCTTCGATTTATTTTATTATTCAAATGAAGAAATAATAATTATATTTTCATTTGTTTTTAACCCTAATTTATTAACTAATTTAGAAATATTTACGAATTCACTTTCATCTAAACAAATATAACAAACTATTGTATTTTTATAGTCAATAGCATTATCTATGTAATAATTTGTTAGCATTTTTGCAATTTTAGCATTATATACAGGTATGAATTTCAAATCGTAATTTTCTTTTACAGCTTCAACTTTTGGCCTACCTGCATACCATACATTGGTTAGAAGTTTTTTCAATAAATTGTTATCTATTTTCTTATCCCCAAGGAAAAAATATTTCTTGTATGATGCGCTTTCTAAATATTTTTTTAGTATTGACAAGCGCTGCAATGCATTTTTTTTGCAAGAAACATCAGAAAACTTATAAAAATCCGTCTTTTGCCTTAATGAATTTATTAAAGGCTTGCACTTTTCAAGTTGTATTGTTTTAAAACTTACAATCATTTTTTGATTTTCTGTAATTGCTATATTGATATCTTTTTCTTTTGAAAATGCATATTCATAAGTAATTTCTGGATTTTCTTTAACAGCTCTGTTAACTAAGTCTTTTTGCTCTTTCTTGGACAATTCATGATAAATTATTCCTGCAAAATGAGTGTTGATTCTATCTCTTAATTCTTCATTTTCTAAATTAGAAACGAAGTTATCAAAATTGCATACTAAGTCATTGTAAGAAACAAAAGACTCATCTTTGCGAATAATATCGCTGGGAGTCAGCAACACAAAATTATTTTTAAATGTCGGCAAATAATATTCTTTATTTTCCCATTTTTGTTCCTTATAGTTAAAATAAGCTCTACTAATATTATATATTTCGCATTTTGCTTTTGATAAATAGTCTTGTGAAAATTTTTGGGTGTATTCAAGCAAAAAAGTTTTAACAAGACATACTGTGAAGTCACTAATATTATCAGGACCTCTTCCTTGATTAAATAGGCATAACTGCTCAATACGACTTGTTGGCCTTTTTTGTACATTGCCAAAATCCAACAAATAATTTCTCAATATTTCGTTCAGCTCTTTTGCAAAATCCATGCCTAACGCATGCCCACCATTTCCATACCTTGCATATCCAAACCAATTTTGCTTTACTTCTTTGAAACAAAAATACTGTTCCAATTCTGAATTTGTAACATTTCCATTAATTGATTTATCTCTTAGAAAGATAATATAATTAATAATACCTTGATGCGCTTCATAATATTTTTTGTTTTCTTTTCTATACAATAATATTGGGTCAACAAAAACCTCTGTATCGGAAATAAGTGACATATTGTAAGCTCCGTATTGCTCCATATCTTTTTCACTAACATTAAAGAACTCATTAAAATAAACTTTATCCATAAATTACTCCTTATCTACATTTTTTTAATTAGTTAGGGGTATATCTTCTGTGCCCACTAACTTAGTACCGTCAGATTTTTTTGCAAGGCTGTACAGGAACTATTTTCTTATTTTGATTTCCAACCTTACTTGTTTTAGTTTTAGCAATATAATTACCATTAAAACTTGAATAAAATACATTACCGCTAAATTATGGTGGAGGGAAACAAATCCCTCCGTTGATTTAAAATCCTATTTAGAAACAGGAATTTTAAATGCTTTTTTTCCATAATTCTTTGCATAGTACGTAACACCATTTACAGTTATACTTGCCCTGTAAATATACGAAGTACTATCTTTTTTAGCGTTTTTATTCAAATTTATGTATTTCCTTTCTGACGGAGCACAAAAAACTTGACAAAAGAGTTACATTGTGTTAACATACAAACTGCTAGTTGAGTATGTACGGGTTCGACCGTCGTATTCCCTATATGAATATGGTGACTTTGCGAGAGTCGCCATTTTCTTTTTTATTCCATATTTGGAATTTTACCAAAAGCATCATTCAAATATTTTTTTGCTATATTATCGCTAATCCTAATGTTAGGAAATTCAGATAGTCTTTCTATTTTACTTTCACCATAGTTGTTCTTATGCAAAAACCATACTTGATCTCTTCTAATATCACCATTAAGTAGTAATGTTTCGTGACTTGTACAAATTAATTGTGCGTTTTTGGGATTACTGTTTTTCGAGTTAAAAAGATCAACTATTTTTTTTGTTAAATTTGGATGCAACCCATTTTCAATTTCATCTACAAAAAGCACACCACCATTTTCAAGAGTCCTAAATATTGCTGGTAGTATCCCAAACATTTTAACAGTTCCATTGGACTCGTACTGTAAAAATGGAAGTTTCAAATCACCAACCACCTTGCGGTCTTTATATATACTATGAATAGAATCAACTGCAACTTGAATCTTTTGCACAACAAACTCTCTACTTTCAAAATCACTACCTAATTTTATTTTGCTATTTATTTCATCTTTTTTAAGTGAAATTTTTATTTCCTTAATAGTGCTATCAGCTAATTTAAGGAATTTTGTATATTGATTAAGACTTTCCTCGGTAATGTCTTCATCCGTTATTTGAAACCCAGAAAATGCTGCCATATTCATAACTATTATGTCATCTATTTCTTTGTAAATTTTATTTGCCAAAGCATTATTTAAAAACATAGCCATAGATAAACAAAGCACATCTTCTTTTACAACATTTTTATTCTGATCAAAGGAAGAAAATTCACCTTTAAGAACTATATCATTATAATCAGCGGATGTTCTATTTAAGATAATTTCTCGTCTTTTACTTTTTTTCGACAATATCTCACTTGCAATTTTTTTGTTTAGCACTTCAAATGAATATGAATATAAGACTTCATCAATAATAAATTCTATAGCAAATACAGTTGGTTTATCTTTATGAGAATCATTAAATTTAAAAAAGTTTCTAGGTGCATTTACTTCATCTTTAATATTAACAGAATCTAATATTTGTTGGTTATTAGTCGCAATAATAGGCGAAAGAGCAAGCATTTGCTTCATAGTGAGAAGTGCTTTAAAAATATTGCTTTTACCAGAACCATTGAAACCATAAACATAAGTAACTCTATTATAGCGTTTTGTTCCAACAGAAAATGTGTTATCTTCTAAAAATTCTTTTTTTGTAGTATCACAAATAGTATTAATACCTACTGTCCCTGGAAAAGGGCCGAAATTAGAAACACTGAAAGAAACAAACATTTTTATTACCACCTTTCAGTAAATAGTATATCAGCGAAATCCTCAATTGTCAATCGTTATTTCGAAATATTGTTAGTTTTTTGCAAATTATATCATTAACTACAATACAAATTTACATTTTTTTGTACATTTTGTTCTAAATATCATCATTTAAGCAAAAGCTCACAAACTAATAATTTCTTTTTTTAATATTAAATATTTAGAATAATATTTCTTCAAACACAATCTCTCACCTAAGTTAAAACTAAAAATATATGCAATAGATTATAAATAATAATATAGTCTTTACTAACATTAACTAGCTTTAAATACGTACAAATTGGATTAGTTTTCTTCATCTAACGATTTATCTAACACTTTCTTCAAAAAGTTGTTTTGGCGATGTTATTGGGGTTGTGCAGAATATACAAAAATCACCCCATAAACCACTTGATATCACTGGGTTTAGGGGGTGTTATAAGGCGCAAAACAAATCATAATAACTCATGCTCAGGCACGCTTAGGATCTAGTATTTTACGATGTGAAGGTTCAAGTCCTTTCGCCCGTACCATTTGAATAAAACCTTTGAAACTAACACTTTCAAGGGTTTTTATTTTTTTTACCATATCACATTTTATGGTAAATATTAGTAAGGTTCTAATGAAAGTTCTAATGGGATTAAAAGTTCTAATTTACACTACTAATTCGGGCATACTTAAAACCCCCATATTTTGTTTTAGTTAACCGAACACGAATTTCAATATAAAATTCGTGTTCGGTTTTCCTATTTTTTTGGGGGAATAACAAAAAGAGCAAAAGAAGCCTAAGCCTCTTATTTAGGTTCATTACCCAAAAGGCTAAATTAATAATCGTCTCGCTTGTTTCTTTAAGTCGTGCCTTAATCTTTCGCAGCCCATAGCTTGTTTTACCTTCGCCGAACTTGCCCTCAACGGCATTTCTTATGCCACTATCCACATATTCCTGATGTTTGTCAACTACCTCATCTTTTTTCGGTCTACCAAGCTTTGGTCCGCTTATTCTAATGCCATTTGAATTACAAAACACTTATAAATCTGGCTATTGTAATATATCAGAAGAATGTGATTTGAATTTAGATAAAGTTGTTCAACTTTGAATTTCCTAGAATAATATAGCCAATAGTTCCATTCGGGGCAGAACCTTAGTTCAAAATCGCAGAGCAAATCCTTATCAACAAGACTTTTCTCCTTGTCATCAACCATATTGCTCGATATGGACCAATTCCAGCCAAACGTGACAATTGATGTGCAGAAATTTTACGTTCTTTCCTTAAACTTGCAATTTTTTCGCCTTTTGGTATGAGATACATATCAAAACCTCCTTTCTAAAACAATTTAA
>Ga0247840_10002612_pt1 | contig 31824 bp, 24 predicted proteins | sample LaCruzMarch2015__FD_192404 | JGI IMG/M metagenome (GOLD analysis project Ga0247840, IMG submission 192404) | Freshwater microbial communities from meromictic Lake La Cruz, Castile-La Mancha, Spain - LaCruzMarch2015_17m | ecosystem: Environmental > Aquatic > Freshwater > Lake | place: Spain...
TTTGGCAGTCCAAAACATGAATTCACCATCCATCGTCAGAATTCGGTGGGAAGGTCTGAAAGGACCGGAAAAAGGAGCATCACCATGGCACCCATAACCTACGAAAAAGGAAAACTTTACGACATCTCGATCATCGACCTGAAGCCTGATCCGGACCAGCCGCGCAAGGTGATCGACCCGGTGGCCCTGGAAGAGCTGGCCGCCTCGATCGCCACTATCGGGATTGTCCAGCCGCTTTTGTTTCGTGTCACCGCCGACAGCCCCTACCTCATCATCGTCTCCGGCGAGCGCCGCTATCTGGCCGCCCAGAAGGTGGGCCTGCTGGTTCTGCCCTGCATGTATGTCGAGGGGAACACTGATGAGATCGCCCTTGTGGAGAACCTCCAAAGGCAGGATATTACGACCATCGAAGAGGCGGAGGCGCTCCAGCGGCTGCTCCACAAGCGGGCCTACACCGTAGAACAACTGGCTGCGATCCTCGGCAAACCACGGACCACAGTGAGCGATTCCCTGATGCTGATGCGTCTTCCGGTCGAGATTCGCAATGAATGCCGGGGCAACCGCAGCTATGGCAGGAAGCGGCTGCTCGAAATTTCCCGCAAGAAGCAGGACCGGGGGATGCTGACGGCGTTTGACCTCTATAAAAATGAGCTGGAAAAGGAGGAGGCGGTCACGACCAAAAAGGTGAAGCGCCCCGCAGCCGCCTCGCTCTGCGATACCCTTGACAAGCTGGGGGCGCGCCTGGATAAACTCGATGCTTCTGCCTGGACAGACGAGGAAACCCAGAGCGTAAGAGAAGCCGGCGACAGATTCAGAACAGCCCTCGACAATATATTGACGGCACCCGCAAGCGCAAATCTCGCGTAACGACCAATCGGGCGACTTTGGCAGGCAGGTTATTTTCAGAGGGCAAAACTTTTTTCGCATCGGAGATTTCTGAATACACTCATAGCGTTACAGAGTGACGCGGCGCGTCACTCCTGGTAGATCGCCCCACATAGCCCGCATCCATAACCATGTTTTGGCCTGAAACTTGCTGAAGGATTGCAGTGGACTTGAAATAATCAACTTGGATGCGTGAGAGTGAAAATGAATCAAATCTTAGTCACCGGCAGGGTGGGCTATCTCGGATTGGAGACAGATTTCAAATCTGTCCCCGATGGCAACAACTTGGCCTATGATCACTGTGATTTTGTCATAAAGGGGAAACGGCTGTGATTGACGATATAATATGGTTGGATAGCATTGTTGATAAGCTCACGTGGAAACACAATGTAATGACGAGCGAAGTCGAGGATGTTTTGTCAGGGAAATGCAGAATATTCAAAAAAGAAAAAGGAAAAGTCGAAGGCGAACATTTGTACAACGCTTTGGGAAAAACGCAGCAAGGGCGTTATTTGTCCATATTTTTCATCAAGAAATTGAACAGTAAAGCGTTGATTATTACCGCACGAGACATGATCAATAGGGAAAGGCAAAGATATGAGAAAAAATAAAATCATCGGGGACCTGGCCATCTATGAAGCGTCTGCATTCTGGGACGAACACGATTTTTCCGAATTTGATGATGTGCTGGAAGTCAAAGATATCAAATTTCATCTCATAAAGAAAAAATATGTTGGTTTAGACCTGAACATATATGCAACGATTCGGAAACAGGCACGAAAATTAAAAATAACCGAGGACGCACTAATCAATGAATGGCTGCGCGAGAAAGCGGAAGTGTAGTGTGAAAATTAGCGCCAATCTTCATCAGAACAGACAAACTCTTAAGTTGGTTTAAAGCAATGAACAACCAAATCTTAGTCACCGGCGGCGCCGGATACGTCGGGTCGCATGCCCAAAGACATGGCAAAACGCTAACGCAGGAGCAAAACCAATGAACAAAAAAGCTCTTATTACCGGCATCACCGGCATGGTCGGCTCCCATTTGGCCGATTTTTTATTGGCAAATACGGATTGGGATGTATTCGGAATGTGCCGCTGGCGCAGTCCTTTGGATAATGTGGCGCATTTGCTGGGCCGCGCGAATAAGAAGGACCGGCTTTTTTTTGTAGATGGCGATCTTTGCGACATTATATCTCTTCAGAATGCCGTCAAAGAATCCAAGCCGGACTATGTATTCCATTTGGCCGCCCAGAGCTATCCGAAAACGAGCTTCACCTCGCCAATTCATACCCTGGACACAAATATCCTTGGCACCCTGCGATTGCTTGAGGCACTAAGGGGGTGTCAAGATATTGACCCTGTTATTCATGTATGCTCATCATCGGAAGTCTTCGGCAGAGTCCCGAGAGAAAGATTGCCGATAAATGAGGATTGCCCCTTCCACCCCGCCTCTCCCTACGCCATTTCCAAAATTGGGACCGATCTGGTTGGCCGGTTTCATGCCGAAGCTTACGGCCAGAAGGTTGTTATCACGCGGATGTTCACGCATTCTGGACCCCGCCGGGGTGACGTCTTTGCCGAATCTACCTTTGCCAAACAGATCGCCATGATAGAGCAGGGCTTGATTCCCCCTGTGGTCAAGACCGGGAATCTCGAATCGCTGCGAACATGGTCCGACGTGAGAGACGCCGTCCGTGCCTACTACATGCTGGTGACGGTAAACCCCATTCCAGGTCAATCCTACAATATTGGTGGAACATATTCCTGCACAGTTGGCACAATGCTTGCTTTCCTAATCTCGCTCTCAACTCACAAGGATCGCATTAAAGTTGAGCAAGATACGGAAAGGCTGAGACCATTGGATGCGGATTTGCAAGTGCCCGATACAGCAAAATTCAAATCACATACCGGATGGGAACCGGTGATACCGTTTGAGAAGACGATGACGGATTTGTTGGAATATTGGCGCGAAAGCATCAGGTCCGGAAGGAAAGTTTTATCCAGATGAGAAATAAAGTGTTGCCATGTTCACCGGACAGTCCACCGTCGCTACTGTGCCCTGAACTCAAGCCGGTTTTTCTCGCGCATCAAAACCCTTGGTTTAAGGTGATGTCGCGAGGTTCTTATTTCACTCTTGAATATGAGCGGCCACAGGTTGTCATCCTTCCCATTCTGGAGCAAGATTCGATTGTCATGGTGCGTGTGAAACGCCCGTTGATAGGTGACTGTCCATTGGAACTCCCGGCCGGGGACTCAAACGAGGAAGAGACCCCAAGGGCAGCAGCAATGCGCGAGTTCTCTGAGGAAACAGGTATACACATAGATGACTCTCTACGCTTCGTCCCCGAATTGCCTATTTCTGAAATGTCTGGCAGAATGCCGGTTCTCCTGAGCGTCTTCAGAGTAGATCTGAGCAAATCTGAGTTTGAGTCACGCTTGAAACACGATAACGATATCATTTCCATCGAGGCCGTACCATTTGCCGAAGCGCTGCGGATGATTGCCGATGGAGAAATATATTTGTGTTCTCCCGTTGCGATTATTTCGCGTTTCCTTCTGAACAATAGACTCAACACATTAAGCCCGGATGGGAAGCTACAATGAAAGACAACGCAGATATAATTTTGGTTAATGTCGGTGGCACCCGCAAGCAGATCTATCAGGATTTGGGCAAGGTCTTCTCGGCAATTGACACCCCGTTTTGGGCGGCAGTGACAGCGGGCTATCTCCGCACCAAGGGATTCAGTGTTGATATTCTTGATGCAAATGCCCTGAATCTGGATTTTGACGAGACTGTCAAAGCTCTGGCTGATGCTAACCCAAAGTACATTGCAATAGTCTGCTATAGTCAGCAGGCAAACGTATCGGCCCCTATCATGGTGGCCGTAGGTGAGCTCTGTCGTAAGATAAAGACGCAAATGCCGCAATCCAACCTGATTCTTACGGGCTGGCATCCCTCGGCGCTTTCTGAAAGGACACTCCGGGAAGAGGCGTGTGATATACTTGTCAAAGGGGAGGGCTTCCACACCCTTGCCGACCTTCTTAGCGGGAAGGAATTTTCTCAAATTCCAGGCCTCTGGTGGAAGGTGGGTTCAGAAATATTTCACGGCCCCGCCCCCGAAAATATCAGTGACCTTACCGTGGAGCTTCCGGACGTCGCCTGGGACCTCCTACCCATGGATCATTACCGGGCATTCAGTTGGATGTGCCTGCGTGATTTCAGCGAGCGAAGCAAGTATGCCTCCATTTTCACGAGCCTCGGTTGCCCTTATAAATGCAGCTTCTGCGCCATCCACACCACCTACGGCGAACATAAAATCCGTTACTGGAGCCCCGAATGGGTCTTGCGGCAGATTGACATTCTGGTCAAGGATTACGGGGTGCGGCACATCAACATCCATGATGAACTTTTCGTCTTCAACCCGAAGCACTACCTGACTATTGCGGAGGGTTTGATTGAGAGAGGATATAACCTCAACATTAATGCCTTCGCTAGAGTCGATGTACTCGACAAGGCGGATATTGAAAACCTGATAACCCTGAAAAAAGCAGGGTTTCACTGGCTTAAGCTGGGTATCGAAACGGGGAGTAGTCGTATCAGGGCCAACGTAGGAAAGGATTCTTATGATATCGATGCTGTACGCAACGCCGTGGCAAAAGCCCATAACGCCGACATCGACTTCTGTGCCAATTTCATGTTTGGCCTACCCGGTGATGACTATAGTTCGATGCAGGAAACACTAAATCTGGCGCTTGAATTGATGCCGGCCTTTCCCAGTTTCTTTTGCGCAATGGCAATCCCTGGATCAAACCTCTACGAGGATGCCTTGAAAAATGGAACAGAGCTTCCGGAAACCTGGCTCGGTTATGCCTCGCAAGGCTATGAATTCAAGCCCCTTCCCACTGAGCATCTCACTGCCGCACAAGTTCTTGAGTTCAGAGATTACGCCTTTGATACCTACTTTAAGAATCCAAAATATCTCAATATGATTGAAACGAAGTTTGGGGTTGAGGCCAGGGAACATATCAAGGAAATGACGAAGATAAAGCTTAAACGAAAGCTTCTTGGAGACTGATGGGGCAGATGGACAACATATCTAAGGAAGTCAGGGAAAACATACTGCGCATATCGCACCATAGCGGCCATGGACACATCCCGACCTGTTTTTCAATTATCGAAATGCTTCGTTCTGTATACGAAACCATGAGACACGACCCAAAGCGTCCGGATTGGGCCGAACGTGACATTTTCATCCTCAGCAAGGGGCACGCCGCCCTTGGACTCTATTCTACCCTGGCCCAATACGGCTACTTCCCGATTGCGGACGTGTACAGATTTGGGGCCTTCGAATCTAATTTTGGCTGCCATGCCGACCGATTCAAAATCCCGGGAATAGAATTATCAACGGGGTCTCTTGGTCATGGGATCGGTGTAGCCGCCGGCATGGCCTTGGGGTTCAAACTCTCCGGCAGTCCCAGGAAGGTTTACACCGTAATTGGTGACGGCGAGTCTAACGAGGGGACGGTCTGGGAGGCGGCAATGGTTGCTGCGAACCGTCAGTTAGACAACCTGACCGTGCTTTTTGACAACAACTGCTCCCAATCCAGATGCCTGCCTATTTCAAGACCGGAAGATAAATTTTCCGCCTTTGGATTCAATGCTATGGCAGTGGATGGCCACGATCTTTCCGCCCTCAAAGAAGCAATCCGAAGCCCTGCTAAGGGAATGCCGCGCGTTATTGTGGCCCATACCACAAAAGGCAAGGGCTGTCCCTCACTGGTAAATGACGTTTTCTCTTGGCATCGCCGAAGCCCGAACAGTAATGAGTTGGAAATACTCCTTGGAGAGTTGAATGAGACGCCAGTTTAAAGATACTGCCTTGAGACTTGCTGAGCAAGATGAGCGGCTGGTGCTCCTTTTTGGAGATATCAGCGTGTTCCTTTTCAATGAGTTTAGCACGCGATATCCTGATCGCCTGCTCAATCTCGGCATCTGCGAGAATACACTGATCAGCATGGCCGCGGGTCTGAGTTCCACCGGATTTCATCCCATTGTTCATACCATAACTCCCTTTGTCACCGAGCGCAGCTATGAGCAGGTCAAACTCGACATCTGTTACAACCGTTTTGGATGCACTATCGTTACCTGTGGCGGATCGTTTGATTACGCATGGGACGGTGCCACACATCATTGTTACACGGATCTCGAACTGATGAGGATGCTTCCCGGGATGGAGGTCATGCAGCCCGGCTCAAAAAAGGAGTTCGATACGCTTCTTTCGCGGTGTTACAATAACGGCAATCCTTCTTATTTGAGAATCGCAGCTGATGAGCATGGACTCGACTTGCCGGTTGAATTTGGGAAAGGCGTAATCATTAAGGAGACTCCAGGATCAGATGTCACTGTTGCTACGGCGGGTCCCATCCTCGGCAATGTTGCCGCTGCCTGCCTGGATATGCCGATCAACATACTTTATTTCCATACCATAAAGCCCTTGGACACAAATCTTTTGAACCGTTTCTCGGAGACAGAAATTATTGTGGTCCATGATGCATTCGGGCTCTTCGAGGCCATCAATGCCGCTTGTTCAGTCAAGGCCATGTATCACGGCCTGCCGGATCAATTTTGCTGTTACTACGGCACCCTCGAAAACATAAGACATAAATTGGGACTGGATGCTGAAGGGATTAGAAACGTCGTTCTAAATGAGTTAAATGGAATCAATAAAAATATTTCATAAATACTTTTGTGAGTGTTGTAAGTATATTAATATAGGAGTAACAAAAAGTGAAAAAAGAGCTTTTATTGATTTCAATTGCAACGGATAGCCATCGAAATATAGGGTGTCTTTCGCTATATGCAACAGCTATGGAAGCCGGAATATCCACCAACCTTCTTTTCATTCCGCGTGAAGCGGAGTACAACGAAGATGAATTCTCTGCACTAGTGAAGGAAAATGATTTCAGGGTGATAGGAATCTCTTTGACAACAAGGGATTTCTATTTTGCACGAGTCATCACATCACATATCCGAAAGTACCTGCCCCAGGCCCATATTGTGTGGGGTGGAATTCACGCCACCTGCAAACCTGAAGAATGTTTAGACTATGCTGACTCAATTTGTATAGGTGAAGGTGAATTATTCTTAGTTCAGCTAATGACCGCCTTGCGAGAGGGGAAGGATCTTACTGACATTCCTGGTATCGGAGTGAAGGTATTTAACAAGAATGAATTGGTAATGAACCCGCCGCGCTTAATCAGAGACTTGAATACTTTGCCGTTCCCTCGGTTTGATTTCGAACATTTTTATGTGTTGGATGCCTGTGGGCTTCATATATTTGGTCCGCATGATTATGTCAAGTATGCAAGACATAAGGGAGATGGCTATGTACTGTTAACCTCCAGATCTTGCCCCCATCGTTGTACATACTGTATCAATTCGTTTCTCAATCGGCTCTATGAGGATAATTCTTTCCGATTATATCGCCGGCTTACAGTGGATAATGCATTAAAAGAAATAACCTATGCTTTATCCACAATGCCCGGGATCGGGTTTATCAATTTTATGGATGATCATTTTCTCACGGATAGAGAATGGATTGAGGAATTCTGTGAAAAATATAAAAAATTGGTAAATTTGCCATTCATCATACGTGCAACACCGGCCACTATAAAAGATAAGCAGATCTCTCTTTTAAAGGATGCCGGCTTACACACAGTCCAAATGGGTATCCAGTCTGGTAGCGAGCGCACCCACAAAACTATCTTTCACCGGTCTTTTAAGGAAGAAAGTGTGTTGAGCGCAGCAAAAGTTCTTAATAATTATGATCTAGAATGTATGTATGATTTTATAATTGATAATGATTTTGAGACAGATGAAGACCGAGACAAGACTATTGAACTGATGCTACGGCTCCCCAAGCCTTATGTGGCCAATTTATTTGCAATGACGGTCTTCCCGAAAACTGATTTGGAAGCGGTGTATAAGGAGCACAAAATGACACCAAGAATTGACCCATATTCAAGCAATTATTTTGATTTCAACAATGATAATTTCTACTATCGGTTGGCAAGTTTGATCCCTCTGATAGACGAGAAAGAGGCTCGCCATATATTTCAAAATCGTAATGACCGGCAGATTGCATCACACTTAAATGAACTGTTCTTAAAAAAGGTACATCCACAACCATGAGGTAAACGATTGAAGAAAGAGTAATACTAAACAATAGAAATAAGAGGAGCATTTCATGGAGATTACTAAAACAAATCTTGAAGGGGTGTTGATGATCAAACCACCCACAGCTTCCGAAGATTTTCGGGGAAATTATGTGGAAATATACAACAGAGAACTGTACAAGAATGCTGGAATAGATCTTGATTTCATACAGGATGATATTTCAATATCTTCCAGGAATGTACTCAGAGGAATACATGGTGACAGTATAACCTGGAAATTAATTTCCTGTCTCTACGGACGATTTTACTTTGTTGTGGTAAACTGCGACGAAAAGTCGCCACAGTTCAGGCAATGGCAATCATTCACTCTGTCAGATGAAAATCACATACAAATCCTTGTACCTCCAAAATTCGGAAATGCGCATCTTGTTTTAAGCGAAAAAACCATTTTTCATTATAAACAAACAACGTATTACAACCCCGATTTGCAATTTACGCATAAATGGGATGACCCGTTGCTTAATATTTGGTGGCCAATAAAGTCTCCTGTTTTGTCACAGCGAGATGAACAAGGTCATTTCGAAAAGTAAAATTATGAAACCGGATATAGCAGTCAGGATTGCTAATCGCAATGATATTGAGGGTATTGTGGATTTACAGAAACGTGTATATCCTCAATATTATAGAGACACACCTTTTTTTGTCTGGCAGTGTTTCGAGAATGTAAATCAATCTGTTTTAATTATAGCCCGGCAAAATACTGCTATTGTTGGGATGTTGGGTATTCAAAAAATACAAACAACAAATGGCTTATTTGGCGGCCAGTTTAGTTGGATAGTTGTTGCGGAGAATAAACGTAAGAGCGGGCTTTTCGCAAAGATGAGTAGCCTCGCCCTTGAAAGTTTTCCTGCGCTGGACTTTATTTTCATCTTTGCAAACAGAAACGCCCTTTTGCCATGTGCGAAGACGTTAGGGATAAAATTCATTGGAGACGGCTATCAGCTAATTTCAAAGAATAACTCTGCAGATACCTGTACAGCATCCTATTTGGAACATATTGATATAAGAACCGTGTTTAATAATATTCCGTGCTCTGAGAGAGGCATAAGTTTTTTGAAAACCGAGCGTTATCGGCGTTGGCGATATGCTAACAGCACTGTGCATCAATATTTTAAACTTTCTATACCATCAGGAGAATATGCAATAATTAAAATATTTAACGAAAAGCAGTCATCGCGAATAATAGGCGATATCGTGGATTTTGAGTGTAACATCTTGGATATTCAACAAATTCGTCGCCTTTTCAATGCCGTTTTTTTTAAATTGAAGAAAATGGGTGCAAAGATTGTCACGACGTGGGCAGTGCCCGGTAGCACTTTACGATGTGTGCTAGAGGAAATGGGATTTTCAGAGAGCGACCCTTGCAGCTCTTTTGGGATCAATATTCTCAATGAAAAATATGATCATCTATACAATGTTAACGCTTGGCATTTAGTGCAATCTGATGCAACTAACTATTAACAATACATTATTGTCTCATTTTTGTAGGTGGGCATTATGATTATCACAAGAACCCCTTTTAGAATATCATTCTTCGGCGGAGGTACTGACTACCCAGTGTGGTACCGTGACCACGGCGGCGCGGTTCTCAGCACAACGATCAATAAATACTGTTATATCAATTGCCGCTATCTTCCTCCCTTCTTTCCCTACAAATATTTAATGCGATACATCATCCGGGAGGAGACGTCCTGTATAGAGGACATCAAGCATCCGTCTGTCCGCGCGTGCCTGCAATACCTGAATATCTCAAAGGGTGTTGAGATGACATATACTGGTGATGTCCCGGCGCAGTCAGGAATGGGTTCAAGTTCCGCGTTCACGGTAAGTTTTTTAAATGCGCTTTACGCACTTACTGGCAAAATTGTTACCAAGCGGACACTCGCCCGCGAAGCGCTCTACGTTGAGTGCGAGCTACTCAAAGAGAATGTCGGATCCCAAGACCAAGTGGCGGCGGCTTTTGGCGGATTCAATAAAATTGAATTTAGCGGCGACCGGGAATTTTATGTAACCCCGCTTCCCTTGGGCGCGGTGAAGTTGAAGCTGTTGGAGAGCCACCTGATGCTCTTTTTCACCGGCATTTCCAGGAATGCGTCCGAAATAGCAGTGGAACAGATAAAGAAAACAAGTTCAAAAAAAATTGAGCTGCGTACCATGTCAGTTATGGTGGACGAAGCTATCACTATCTTGAATCGTGAATCGGATGATTTTGACGATTTTGGTAGGCTGCTTAATGAAACCTGGAAAATCAAGCGAAGCATCACGGAGTTGATCAGTAACAGCATAATTGATGACCTGTATGAAACAGCACTGAAAGCAGGTGCATTGGGCGGCAAACTACTCGGTGCAGGTGGCGGTGGGTTTCTCCTGCTATATGCCAAGCCGGAGAAACAGCCTTTGATAAAGGAAAAGCTGAAGAATATATTATATGTACCGTTCGCTTTTGAGTCGTTGGGTACCCAGGTGTTAATGTATACGACGCAAGACTATTACTAATTCGATGAGCACTTTATGCAGTGGAATATTTCAGTGGAGTAAAGGAAACCGTGCGGAAATAAATAGTTATCTTACCTTAACGATGGTCTAATTATGATCAAAGAGGATTACGATGGAAAATCAAGTCCTAATTAACTTGGTATATGAACATTTGAGACCTCATGAAGTCCATGCTGTTCAACGGGGTAGTGTTACAGTAATAGTCTCTGCATTGCCTTTGGTTGGTAGTGATTTATATGCATATCTCAATGCTTATAGTTTTAAGGGTCGGTTCCCAGGGTTAAACATATTGCTTCTTTTTGAGCCCATTACTGTTTTGCCTGGGCAATATGATGAGGAGATATGGAGGAATTTCGACTACATCTATACTCACTATGACAAGATAATCGCAATAAACCCCGAAAAATTCAGGAAAGTCCTTTTGGTTAGGTCTGATTTTATTTTGGATCAGGCTATTACGGAGAATGTTGAGGAACGTAAAAAAAAATATACCCTCGATAATAGATTAAATGCAATTTGCATGATTAATGGGAATAAAGCATCCAGAGTGCCCGGCGATGGCTACTCCAAACGCCGTGAGGCAGCGCTCTGGTTTTCTCTTTACTCTGATATCCCCTTTGACGTTTATGGAAATCCACCCTTTGCTCTCCCCAACTATAAGCGAGTTCTGGAACAAAATGAAAAATTCCCCACGTTTGCAAAATATAAATATGGACTTTGCTTTGAAAATATAATCCATCCTGAATACTCAATCGGGTATGTTGATAAAATATATGACTGTCTTGAGACACGCACTGTGCCCATCTATTGGGGCGCACCCGACATTGGTAAATATGTGCCTGAAGGATGTTTCATTGATGTTCAGAAGTTCAAGAACTACCGCGAACTTGATGACTACTTGCATGAAATTGACGATGAGAGATATCAAGATTATATTCAAAACATTGATCAGTGGGTTTCGCATGGCGGCCTTCGACTCTGTTCAATGCATGTGATTTATAATCACTTGTCAGAGTTATTAGCTTCCACTCGTGGGATTATGGCTTCTGAATTTTTTAACGGTTCAGCAAATTGGACTCCCGGAATATCCCCGCTACTCAGAGATCGCCAATGGACGACTACCCCTGGCATACCGCACTGGTCCTTTCAGTCTCTAGCAATGACTCAGTCCCCCTTGATAGACTATAAAAGAGGGAAACTGGGTGGTTTTTCTGAGAATGGCATACACCTCGAAAAAGCGATGCAACTTACATCAGTAAAGAAATATGCGGAGGCTTTGCAGGAGTTTGAAGCAGTTGTGTCGGGAGGTGTGTTTAATTCGGATATACTCTATGAATATGCCCATCTCCTTATCAAAATGTCACGCTATGAAGAGGCGTTCTTGCAATTGCAAAGAGTAATTATGCTGGAACAAAGACATTCTCTGGCTCTGAACGATCTGGCGGCCCTTTACATTCTGAAGAAAGATTACAAGTTCGCAGTTGACTATCTTTACGCCGCAATCGAGGCCGACAAGCATAATGTTTCTGCAGTACATAATCTTCATATAGTATTGACGGAGCTGGACTCTACTGAATATTTAAATCACTTCATGGAATCGCTTTTGGCTTGGTATCCTGATGATATTGCACTTGGCGAAATCATCAAGGTGCGGATGTCAAAGACGGTAAATAACGGGCTGTCACCACCTAATTTTCATGATAAAAACACTGTCGAGGGTGATGTTCTTTCAAGGATTTCAATAAACGGTCTGTGGCGAGAAGGTGAGCCACTCCGGCTTCACCTGGGCTGCGGCGAAAACCATTTTGAAGGTTATATTAATATTGATTTCCCACCTTCAGAGCATTCCGTCCAGACAATGATCGCAGCAGATCTGTTTGCCGATATCACCCTTCTCGTTTTTCCGGCACAGTCCGTTGACGAGATTCGCCTCCATCATGTGTTTGAGCATTTCAGCCGTTCAAAAGCGCTTGCCCTTCTTATTCAATGGCATTCCTGGCTCAAGATCGGGGGAAAACTTCACATTGAGACTCCGGATGTCATCGGATCCGCACATACGCTAGTTGCTGATATGCCCTACAGGACGAAACAGGGTGTTCTGCGACATGCTTTCGGATCTCACGAAGCCTCACGGGCATATCATCTTGACGGCTGGTACAAGGAAAAATTTGAGCACATCCTTTCAAAATTCGGTTTTTCCGTTCAATGTCAAAATGTGCAATGGAAAGGAGACCCTTGGCTTTCAAATGTGCATGCCCTGGCCGTAAAAGAAAAACATCTAGAATCTGATACCCTACTAAGAATTGCCGATGAGATTCTACTCGATTCCATGGTGGCTGACGTCCCCGGTGAGCGCCTCATGCATCAGGTGTGGTGCCGAATGGTTCGGGATGAACTCGGGGAAATGCAATCCGGTACCGATGTTATGTCTTCGTCTGCAGATGGCAGCAAATCGACAGAAAAGGTGCAAGGTTTTATATCTGGAACGAAAAATCACACCTCTGTAGCAGCCGTGATCTTCAGTAAAGATCGGGCTATGCAGCTTGACGCTGCGCTACGTTCTCTGTGGCGATGTTGCACGGATGCGACATCGATGACCATAAAAGTCATTTACTTCGCTTCATCAGCCCTCCACAATGATCAATATGAGAAATTGAAGCAAGCTTATCTATCCGCCCAATTCATTCCGGAGAAGAACTTCAAAGATGATCTCTTGGCGGCACTATCGCAACATGATTATGTGATGTTTCTCGTAGACGACAATATGTTTGTAAAGGATTTCAAGCTGGCGGACGCAGTTTCGTCCTTGGAGCAGTGCTCCAACGCGCTTGGTTTTTCATTCCGTCTTGGGGAAAATACGAGATATTGCTACATGCTTGGCAGGCAACAGAACTTACCCGCATTCGACCATCTGGATAAGATAATCTTGAGATACAACTGGACAACAGCCGAGCTTGATTTTGGGTATCCTCTCGAGCTTTCCAGTTCACTCTACCGCGTCAAGGATATCATGCCTCTCCTTGACCGGATCGATTTCAAAAACCCTAATACCCTTGAGCTCCAGTTAGAGATGAACAAGTCAGCATATGCGTCTGCGAAACCGGCATTGCTCTGCTTCGATCAGAGCGTCGCATTCTGCAATCCCGTTAACATGGTACAGACAATGTGGGCCAATAAGTCAGGTAAGAATATCGACTACACCCCTGAGAAGCTGTCAGCGCTGTTTGCTCAGGGATACCGAATTGATGTGGATCGCTTTTCTGGTTTCGTTCCGAACTCCTGTCATCAGGAAGTTGCTTTTGAGTTCACCAAGACAGAGCCTGCTGCGGAAGTAAGTGAGGGTGCTGTTTCCCAGCGAGCATCCTTTGTAACCATCGGGATTGCCAATTGGAACGGCATTCAGCACATTCAGGGATGTCTTGAATCAATACGGAGAAATACTCCGGAACCACACGAGATTATCGTTGTTGACAATGGATCAACCGATGGATCACGGGAATACCTGCGGGAGCAGATGGATGTTATCCTAGTTGAAAATACAGAAAATATGGGGGCTCCCGGTGCACGCAATCAGTTTTTGTCTATAGCCCGCGGAAACTATATTGTTTTTCTGGACAATGATACTTATGTTACCCATGAGTGGCTAAAAAAGTTGATTGCGCACATGGAGGCAGACCCGCAAATAGGGATTATCGGTGCGTGCACGAACTATGCGACAGGTCTTCAAGGAATACCAGGCGTCGTCTACAAAACAATTGATGAACTTGAGGAATATGCGAAAAAAAGGGCACAGGAACACCGAGGAGAGCTTCTCCCATCACCGCGTCTTATCAGTTTTTGCGTGTTTGTCAGGAAGGCAGCCGTTGAGAAGATCGGCTCGATGGAGACGGGCTTCAGCAAATTCTGTTTTGAGGACGACGATTATGCCCTTCGTATATCGATAGCGGGTTTCAAATCCGTCGTGGCTAATGACGTATTCATTCATCACTCTGGCGGGCCACAAGGCCGTGGCGATAAGCAGTATAACAAATGGCTATTTGACGCTTGGGATGGCTTCAAGCGGAAATGGGGGTTGCCGCAGGAATTGCCATTTGGATCAGGCTACGACGCAGAAAAGATTGCAAGCAGTCCCTTCGATCCAAAGAAGCATTATATACCTTTATATGATCCAGCCTCGATAGAACCATTGATTTGGCGATCGTCTTCAGGTTTAGAAAAACTACCCATAATGCAAACAGGCTCTATAAAAGAAATTCCTTCTCTAATCAATCCCGAATTCATAGAAGGAATGATATCAATCATCATACCGGTGCAGTCAACACATCTGAGTGAATGTGTCGCATCTATAAAACAATATACGAAAGAGCCTCATGAAATCATTTTCCTTGATCATGGTGCTGCTCCAAAGTTGAAGAAGCAATACACGAAAGCCATGAAAAAAAATAGCAATTACAAAGTTATCAAGATCGACAGGAATGACACTTTTAACCATTCACTAAACGAAGGTATCAATCAATCCACAGGCGAATCTATTGTGCTCCTGTTTGATGACGTGATGCTTTGCGAAGGCTGGCTCGCCGACATGCTTGAATTCCTGAACCGTGGTAAAAAGATCGGTGTCGTAGGCGCGATGGCCGAAGATGCCTCAGTACTGCAAAGAGTAGAAGGCCTTGATTTTAAATCATTGGAAGAACGAACAGCTTTCCGGGAAAGAAACCGGCACAGAAGGATACTCACAAGAAACCTTGATGGTTTTTGCATGCTCTTCAGGCGCGACCTGCTTATTCAAATCGGTGTTTTTGATGAGAATCTCGGTCAAGACAAGTATATGTTCGACGATTTTTGCGTCAGGGCGGTGCTTGAGGGGTATGATAACATCACCGCCGGGAACGTATTCGTGCATAATCTGGGCGGCATAAACAGACTGCTTTCTCGGGATAAAACTCTATTCGATGAAAAATGGATCGGCTTGGATGCATCAACTCCATTGGCAAAAAAAGTATTGATTGCAAATGCGATGGCGTTGGCTCGCTCACAGTACCATAAAGGTGTAATTGATGAGGCTGTAATAACTCTTATCAAGCAAATTGGGTTTTATCCCAATGAAAAACGCCTATTTTACCAGCTTGCCGGGATATTACTGGCAGAAAATAGATTTCAAGATGCCCTTGGCGCGCTGAAGGGAATGTCGGACGTTGAAGATGATGCCGAATATTATGCGTTGCTGGGATATGGCCATGAAGGCTTGGGTACTTACAAAGAAGCTGAAGAGTATGCTGATAAGTCATTGGCGATGGATGGTAAGTCAGCGCCTGCGCTTAACCTTAAGGGAATCCTCGCCTACAGGAAGGCCGACCTGGGCAAAGCGGAAGAGTTTTTCATGCGAGCAATGGAGGCTGATCCCGGTTACGGTGATCCATACACCAATATGGGCAGGCTGAGATGGAAAGCAGAACAGCGGGAGGAAGCCGTCGGACTTTTCGAAAGAGGGTTTATACTTTGCCCCGATAAGGGGGATATCGTAACCGCTTATTACACAGCGATCACTTCTCTGGAACTATATGGGAGGGCTGAGAATATTTTCCGCGAAGCAAGGTCGGCATACCCCGAAAACAAGCACATTCTATTTCTTTTGATCGATATTTTGCTGAAACAGGATAAATTTCAAGGGGCAATGCAAGAAGTCGAGAAGGCAATGATTAATTTCGGTATGGACGAAGGGATTCTTTCTGCCGCACTTGAGATCAGAAGAAAAATCGGGCCAAAGTCAATAGCCGCCAAGGACGGTAACGCCAAGGCAGTGCCAACACTGTCTGTCTGCATGATCGTGAAAAATGAGCAGCGGTATCTGGCAAGCTGTTTAAACAGTTTGTCACCCGTTGCCGATGAAATTATTGTGGTGGATACGGGTTCAGTGGATAAGACCAAAGAGATTGCCGAGGCTTATGGTGCGCAACTTCATTATTTTGAGTGGATAAACGATTTTGCGGTGGCCAGAAATGTGTCTCTGTCAAAAGCGCAGGGTGACTGGATCCTGGTAATGGACGCAGATGAAGTCCTCTCGTTTCAGGATCATGCAAAATTAAAGCAACTTATGAGAAGGAAAGATAAAACAGCCTATAGTCTGATTACCAGAAACTATATAAACGCGTCAGCTGGCGATGGCTGGACGTGCAACGACAACACCTATATTTCGGAGCAGGCTGGCCGCGGCTGGTTCCCGAGTGGTAAGGTGCGGTTGTTTCCAAACAATGAAAAAATAAGATTTGAGAACCCCATCCATGAACTGGTGGAATATTCCATACTGAGAATAGGCATGCACTGGCAAGAATCCGGCATTCCCGTTCACCATTACGGCGAACTTGATGCCGATAAGGGAAAAGTGAAGGATCTTCAATATTATGAACTTGGCGTGCAGAAGATGAAAGAAAGCGGCGGTGATTCCAAGTCTGTCTTTGAACTTGCGGTACAGGCTGGGGAACTCGGAAAAACCGAAGAGTCTATAGAATTGTGGCATAAATTCCTGGGATTCAAACAGCGAGAGGCAACGGCCTATTTCAATCTCGCAAATCATTATCTTAAGTTAGGAAAATATGAAGAATCCTACGATTGTTCGAGAAAATCGTACACATTTGAGCCGGGGAACCAGAGTGCTGTCCTGAGCTATGCGATGTCCGAATTTCTTGCCGGGGATATCAATAAGACAATATCCGTTCTGGAAGGCTTTTTGAAAGGCTCTGTTTCCCAAATTTCTCATGTCGCTCTCCTTGCGGCATCCCGTCTCCTGACCGGTGACAAAGAGGGAGGGTTGAAATATCTCCAGAGGCTGGTCAAACAAAAATATAACTGTGTGCACTTTCTGAAAGATCTTGCTCAATCCTTAATTACCGGCGGTAATATTGCCAGAGCGAAATCTTTGTTGACCATAGCCATCGAAATAAAATTCTACGATCAGGAAACGTCGGCGCTGTTGGCGAAATGTGAGGAGGGTGGGTAATGTAGGGTGGATTAGCGGAGCGTAATCCACCATTAATTCGATACGTTTTCGGTGCGTTACGGCTTCGCCTAACGTACCCTACATTTACAAAATCCCGGCCAAGGGTCCGCAGTTGACCTTTAGCCGGGATTTTCATTTTTTTTACGAGTGTGCTCTCAGGCCGGCGGCAAGATTGAGATTGAGGTTGATAATGACTGCGAGCTTCTCAGGCGCAGGCTTCGCCATGACTTCAAAGGTGCGCTTATCTATGTACGCGCTGAGGCTGAGTATGTCTTGTTTCAACTGCTTTGGCAGGGGGTTATCGGGTTTCATCAGTTCTCCCTGGAATATGCTCCAGACCATCTGGTTATTTTTGAGCGCTTCGTTCAATTTTGCATCCCGGTCGGGTGAATCCCAGTTGTTCTGGATTTCAACTAACTTGACCGCTGCTTTGGTAAGCACCAAAGCCTCAATCTCACGGCCATTCTCGGTTGCTTTCTGAACGGTTCTATATGCTTCCAGTCCCGATGCGTACATTGTTCATTACCCCCTGTTCGTATTCTATTAGTTTATTTGTCAGTTTCAGCGCTTGGTAATGGCGATCGTGTAGGATATGATCGCTGATCTGGTCAATCTGTACGGTTGTGCTCGGCGCTGCGTCGATCACGTCCTTCACAAGCTTCCAGTAGGTCGCTCGATGCTCGTCTATATTTTTTTCATCAACATACATCAACTGGATTGCAAAATAGATCCTCTTGCAGGGCGAGTTGGCGTCCGCCAAGGACATGATATCTTTTTCCCGGAGAATGGGCACATTGTTTTCGATGACAAAATCACTGCGTCCACTGCCATTCTTTAATACGGCGCCGCCGATAATGATTCGTTCATCCGGTTTCAAACTAATTTTGAGGCCCATCGTGTATCTCTTTTTAGAAGAAATTCGGAGGGGAGAATAGTGCTCTCCCCTCCGAAGTGGCGCGATTACGTTAAGCAAACAATCTCAGCACCGACTGGGCCGCCTGAGCGGAGAGGCTCAGTGCCGTGGTGCCGAGAGTTTGGCGGGTTTGCAGCATCAGCATGTTCGCGCCTTCTTCGTTCATATCGGCGAGTGTCAGCTTGTCTGCGCCTTCCGTGACGGTGTTGACCATTAGCTTTACCCAATCCTGCCGGGTATTGATAATACTGAGTCCTGAAGAGAGCCTTGAAGACTCTGTCGTAAGCGTGTCAGTAGCCGCGGTCAGTGCCGCAATGTCGACATTAACATCCGCGTTGGTTGTCCAACCATTGAAAGCAGTCTTCTCTTTTCCCAGCAAAGTGGCAGCGGAGGAGTCAAACCCATCAATGGTAATTTTGTCAGTGTCCTCTTTTCCAAATTTAACATCCAGAGAACTGGTTGATTCCAGGAAGTTGATGCCTTTGTAACTGGAGTCAGTAGCCAGGAGGTCTAACTGATTCAGAATTTCGGCAAATTGCGAGGCCAATGACGTCCTGCTCGCAGAATCCTGGTTGACCACGGTCGTGAATGACGCTGTGTTATCAACAACCTGGGTACTTGGTAAAGTACTGGTTCCTGCTGAAAGGGTAATGCGCACACCACTCGCAGCAGCAGTAAAGGCGCTTGCCGCAGCAGTAGCAATTTTGGCTGTAAGTTTTGTAGCGGCATAGCTGTCGGTGGTGCCGATGTTGAAGGCGTAAAGACCCGCAGTATCGGCTAAGACAATAGCTCCTTCCTCAGAAACAGTTCCTGCCGATGTGGTAGTGGACAGCGTGACTAATCCCCCACTGGTGCTTACCGGCGTTAACGCCGCTTGTGTCAGGAAGCTATTCGCTGCATAAGCAGAAGACGCAGACGTGGTAAAGGAGGCAGCAATGGCGAATTCGGTAGCGGCAAGAGTAGCAAAGGCTGTAGAGGAAATCGACAACGATCCCAAATTAACGGTTCCCGCCGATGTGGTTGCATCGAGTGTGATGACACCACCATTAGTGGTTGCCGATGTGAGATTCGCCTTTTCCACGAGACTTCCAGAAACATAGGCAGAAGACGAAGCCGTAAGGCCGACACCGGCGGAGATGGCGAATCGGGTAGCGGCAATAGTAGCAAAGGCTGTGGAAGTAATCGACAGCGAGCCAAAATTAATAGTTTGTGACGAGGTGGTAGCTGACAGTGTAATAGTACCACCACTTGTGGTTGTAATTGTTGACCCTGCCGTTGATAAGGCGTCCCCGAGTGTGCCAGAAACATAAGCAGAAGACGAAGCCGTAAGGCCAACAGTGGCGGAGATGGCAAATTGGGTAGTGCCGAAAGTGGCAAAGGACGTGGTAACTTTCGTGCCAACTCCTGTCAAATTAATAGTTTGTGACGAGGTGGTGGATGACAGTGTGACGCCGGTAGCACTTGTGGTTACAATTGTTGACCCTTGCCCTGCTATGCTTGTCGCGAGTGTCGCAGCAAAAAGCGCGGCCGTATCTATGCTAAACTCAGTGGCAGCCACCGTGTTACCAGTTGTCCCAACATAAGTGGTAGATCCAATCGTGATTGTTTGTCCGGCGGTTGCATTTGCAAACGTTAGTACTTCCATTCTGCCAAGGGCCGTATAGGTGGTGGAGCCAAACGTGACTGTTTGTCCGGAAGTTATGTTGTTTAAGGTAATTACTTCACTTTGGCCAACGGCCGCATAGGTAGTGCTGCCGATCGTGATTGTTTGTCCGGCAGTTATGTTGTTTAAGGTAATTACTTCCTTTTGGCCAATGGCCGTATAGGTTGTATTACCAATCGTGACGGTGTCACCGCTCACTACCGATCCGAATTCAAGGGTGGCGGACTGTAATCCTGCCGAAGCCGTGAACGTAGTGCCTCCTATAGATATGGTCTGACCCGCAGTAACTGAGGCAAGGTCTATCGTAATCGTTGTGACGGTTCCTGCCGTACCAGCCTTCGCCGTGGCGGCAAGGGCCTTTGCCTGGGCAAGCAGACCTTCAATGGCCGAAATGCCATTGTTGGCAGCCTTGATGGTCTGCACCGCTTCACTCATGCCGTCCTTGAATCCTGCCAAATCGCTCGCGCGGCTGTTGAGGTCTTTGGCCGCGAAGAAGTTGAGGGGGTTGTCAAGAGCGGTATTGACCTTTTTCCCTGTTGACAATCTTTCCTGTGTTCTGTTTAACAGATCGACCGTTCCCTGAAGAGCAATCAGGTTGGAACGCATGCCGGCGGTCAATGATATGTCGTTGATAGCCATGTTTTTTCTCCTTTTTCTAAGGTTTTTTCCCCGGCAATTCTTGCCGGTTTTTTGTTATGCCGTCTTGAAGCGGCTTTCTTTATCGCCTCTTTGCCATCATATTTCTTTTCCCGCGCCTGCTATCCACCCTCCTTCCCTCCTGCAAATTTGCGAATCCATCCTTTGACACTCTTATCGGATGAATCCCCAAAACACTTTAGCAACTTTCTGCCAGGCTCCCATCCAAGCGGAGATTCCGGCCCAAACCGGCCACCGATTCCGATTCAAATCGGCCACCCGTTCCAGATCAAATCCAGCCGCCTGCCAAGGCGGTGCGACCATACGCACCCTACGTCTGAGAGAGTTTTGAAATTATTTGTCATCTCCCACTTGACAAATGACACCATATTTAGTATCAAATCAACCATGAACAGCGCACAAAGGAGAACCCTATCCACGATCTTTACCGAGCCGCCACCACGAACGCTGGAATGGCGCAGGGTTGAATCACTGCTTGTTGCGGTAGGCTGTGAAGTTATCGAAGGGAATGGCTCAAGGGTGGGCTTTAAGCGCGGCGATCTGCGAGTCGACTTTCACCGCCCGCATCCGGGTAAGGAAGCCAAGCCATATCAGATTCGCGCCGCCCGTAAATTTCTTGAACAATTGGAGGTGAAACCATGAGTAACCCGATGATGCACAAAGGCTATTCTGCCCGGATCGAATACAGCGACGAAGACGGCTGCTTTGTGGGCCGCGTGGTCGGCATCCGCGATATGATCACTTTTCACGGGGATTCGGTGCAGGATGTACGCCAAGCTTTTGAAGAGGCAGTTGATTTCTACCTGGCAAGCTGCTCTGAGCGGGGCGAAGTGCCCAACAAGCCCTTTACCGGTCGTTTCATGGTACGGGTCTCGCCGGAGTTGCACAGTGCGATCGCAATGGCCGCCAAGCGCAACAACAAGAGCATTAATGCCTGGATCGCCGAAGCATGTGGCAATCATGCGGCATAGAAGCGGGACAAGATTATTGAGACATTTGGCTGCCAAACTAAGCGAATGATCGATGGCGTCGAAGTTGAGATGAGTTCCGGCAATGTCTTTGCCGACGTTGGCTTGCCTGATGCGGACAGACGCACCCTACGTCTCGCTCGCTGGTTCAGGCTTGCAGCCTGAACCGAAAAAGAATCACTTGACATTCGTACGTTAAAAGCGTATTCCGAAACCATGTTTACATTTATCGAATCCCACATTTTCGAGAGCATTCTTCCCTATTATCTTGATGATGATGAATATGCAGAGCTTCAGCGTTATTTAATGAATGATCCCGAAGTGGGAGATTTGATCCCAGGTTCAGGGGGAGTGAGAAAATTCCGATGGAAAAGAGCAGGAATGGGCAAAAGGGGCGGTCTGCGTATTGTCTATTATCGCCGGTATGCACCCAATGAATTCTGGATGTTGGCCCTGTATGCCAAATCCAGGCAAGAAAATGTGCCGGCGCATATTGCCAGACAGTTGAAGGAGGAATTTATAAATGAGTAAGAAGCTTACAGGAAAAGCGCTGGAAGAATTTGAGGCCGGGCGCGACGTTTGGCAGGAAGTGCTTGACGGTGTGCGTGAAATCAAGACGGGAGGCGGGAAAAGATATATCGTTGAGCCGAAAACGGTGGCAGCCAAGGCGCGTTTAAAAACAGGGCTTTCTCAGACCCAGTTTGCCGTACTTCTCGGCGTGTCTAAAAGAACCTTGGAGCAGTGGGAGCAGGGAAGATGTGAGCCATCCGGGGCGGCAAAAACATTGCTCAGAATAGCCGACATAAGACCGGAAGTGCTGAAAGAAATTACTGCACCGTAACGCACCCATAGGATATGCCGAATGAATAGGCGAATGATCGATGGCGTCGAAGTTGAGATGAGCTCCGGCAATGTCTTTGCCGATGTTGGCTTGCCTGACGCGGACAAACTGAAAATCAAATCGGGGCTTGTCATTGAAATCACCAAAGCTGTGCGCAATCTTGCCTTGTCGCAAGAGGAAGCCGGCCACCGAATGGGCTAGGTGGGGTCTCTCTTTACCGGTTCATGCTTGCAGCCTGACCCATTTGTTAATGCTTTGGTTCAATCTGCAAGATTGAATCAGCCGCGAACAGCCGGGGAAATGGATGGCACATAAATTCAGAGGAGGTGAAATGATATGCAGCAAGTCAATGTTCAGGGACAAGCTACTGATCATATGCAGAGTTTTATCAAAATAGGCATCGAAAACCAGTTAAGAATTATTTCTTTTGGCATCTCCAAAACAAAAAGGAAACTGGAGTCCCTTGAAAAAGAAGTGGGGATGGACAGCAGCAACTTTTATCGGCAATTCATGGAAGGAAGATTAGGAGATGATTTGAAATTCATCAAATGGGCCGGTGAGTATGAAACCCTGGAACATCTGGAGGAAGATCAACGAGAACTTCAGGAGTTTAACAGGTGCTTATAACTGAGTATTTTAGAAATATTGAAGCGAATATTGCCGCCTGTCCGAACGTAGTTGAGTCACAGCTCACAAAAGATATCCGTTCTCTTCACATTGGGATCGTTGAAGGAACGCTCACCTTTACAGATGAATCTGTTCTCTATTTTATCGAATTTGTGAACGTTAAAGAGGCTCCCCATTCGTACAAGTATTCCTACCATTATCAGGATAAAGATAGGAATCTCATTTTTCGGTACGATATGGCCCCACACCATAAGGAAATTGCGAGCTATCCTCACCATAAGCACACTTCCCCCGAAGTGGTCATCACTTCCTCTGCCCCCGACGTTGCTATTGTGCTGGATGAGATAGATGAACTGATAAATCTCGGCAAGGGTTAGCAACTTTTTGCCAACCGCCCATCCATGTTTAAAAACAGGGCTTTCCCAGACCCAGTTTGCCGTTCTTCTCGGCGTGTCTAAAAGGACCTTGGAGCAGTGGGAGCAGGGAAGATGTGAGCCATCCGGGGCGGCAAAACATTGCTCAGAATAGCCGACATACGACCGGAAGTTCTGAAAGAAATTACTGCACCGTAACGCACCCACATGAGATGCGGCGGCTAAATATGTCTTATGATGTAACAGAGTCAATCATGTTTCTTGCGGCAAGGTCAGGCTTCTTGATACACTCACCACAAAGACCCATTCGACCGGATGCTTCTTGCACAGGCCCTTTCGGAACCGCTGCAACTGCAGAAATAGGCTGCGGCATGACTCTAAACCAGGAGCGCTTTACCACTTATAAATCCATGTATCCTGTCCGAAGAACCCGGACTACGGCAGTCGGAGGCGGTAGTGCATCTCCCTATGTTGTCTATGTTGTCTTGATCGGCAGCCGGATGGTAAAGGTGGTCCCTTTTCCCAATTCGCTCTCCAGCGAGATCTCGCCGCTGTGTTTCTTGATGATGTCGTAGGCAATGCTGAGACCCAGGCCGGTCCCTTTCCCGATATCCTTGGTGGTAAAAAAAGGCTCGAAGATCCGCTTGCGGACCTCCTCCGTCATACCGCGGCCGGTATCGCTGATGGTCAGGACGACCTCCTCCTCCTCCTGTCGCGTGGTCACGGTGATGACGCCATGGCTCTCCATGGCCTGGCCCGCATTGACCAGCAGGTTGGCGATCACTTGATTGATCTGCTGGGGATTACACACCACCAGGGGGATCTCGTTCAGTTGCAGGTCAAGGTCGGCAACGTACTTGATTTCATTGCGAACAATGTTTGCCGTGCTCTGCACACACTGGTTCAGATCGGCTTCCTCCATGTTCTCTTCATCGATGTGGGCAAAATCCTTCAAGTCGAGCACAATCCGCTTGACCCGTTCGGCACCTTCCTGGGATTCGGAGATAAGGGGGGGGATATCCTCGAGGATGAAGGGCATGTCAAGATCCCGGCGCATCTCCTCAAGCGGTTTGCGCCGTTCCTCGGGACAGCAGCCCTCCAGGGCATCTTCCAGGGCAATCAGGTACTTCTGTTCCACATCGTTGTATTTTTTGAGGGTCGCCAAATTGCTCATGATGAAGCCCATGGGGTTGTTGATCTCGTGGGCCACCCCGGCGGCAAGCTGACCTATGGCGGCCAGTTTGTCCTGGTGGAGCATACGGCTGTCTTTTTCCCGGTTTTTGCGCACCTCCTCCTGGACACGATTTTCAAGTTCCGAGTTCATTTCCGCAAGTTCCTGGTGCGACTTCTGCAGTTCCTCCGTGAAGAGTTGCTGGCGGTTGTGGAGGCGAAGAGCGAGCCCAAAAAACAGCAGAAGGCCTCCTGAAACAAAGATACCTTGCCAGATCAATGTCGTAGTATGCCAATAGAGATTTTTGAAAGCTTCCTCTTCGGAGATGCCGACCAGCACCGCCAGTGGGTAGTTTTTCAGGCGGCGGTAGGAGTTGATGCGAACAATACCGTCAACGACGCTTGGCGCATGATAGATTCCAGCCGGGGGTTTTGCCGGGTCGAGCACCGTGTTGCCGCCGGTCAGTGTCATCCCGATCGGATCTGCTCCCCTTGTTGCGGCGGAAGAGCGTGCCCGTATGATCCCATCCGTGCCCAGCAGGCTGATGACGCCATTGGGGCCGATATCGATGCTTCGGTAGAAGGTGGTGAAATAGTCAGGGTCAACGGAAAGCACCAAAACCCCCGAGAATGAGCTGTTTTTGTTGATTATTTTTCTGGTGAACTGGATACTCCATTTTTTCGAGGCCCGCCCCAGGACCGGTTTGCTGATGAACAGGTTGTCTTCGCTGCTCTCTTTTTGGACGCGGATATGCTCACGGTCGCTCAAGTCCAGCGGTTTCGCGGGCATGTCATTGCTGTTGTAAACCATGATCCCCGCGGCATTGGTGATACTCAACTGGATGATGAGCTTTTTTTCCGAATGCCGATTGTAGGAGGCGATCAGCGCCGGGATTTGATCCTGGTGTTGCGGATAGTCCCTGCGAAGCGTGACCAGGAATTCGTCAAGATGCCTGACCGTGCCCAGAATGTTCTCCTCGAAGGCTTTGGAAAGGTTTGAAATCCTGTTTTCTGCGGCAATATTCGCCTGCTTGCTGTCATAACTGTATTGGAACCAGAGGATCAGCCACACAACGATGATGCTGATGCTGACGGCATAAATATAGAATCTTTTTTTGTGTTCACCCATGGATGAACCTCCATTCGTTTTATACCCTGTTGCCCGATACCCCTTTGATCGGTAGCCGGATGGTAAAGGTGGTCCCTATGCCCAATTCGCTATCCAGCGTGATCGCGCCGCCATGTTTCTTGATGATGTCGTAGGTGATGCTGAGCCCCAGGCCGGTCCCCTTGCCGATATCCTTGGTGGTAAAGAACGGCTCGAAGACCCGCTTTTGAACCTCCTCTGTCATGCCGCGACCGGTGTCGCTGATCGACAGGACGACCTCTTCACCCTCGTGTTGCGAAGTCACTGTAATGGCGCCATGTTTGTCCATGGCCTGGCTCGCATTGACCAGCATGTTGGCGATGACCTGGTTGATCTGCTGGGGATTGCAGACGATCAGGGGGATATCGTTCAGTTGCAAATCAAGGTCGGCGACGTATTTGATTTCATTGCGAACAATGTTTGCAGTGCTCTGTACGCACCGGTTCAGATCGGTCTCCGACATCTTGTCCTCATCGATGCGGGCAAAATCCTTCAAGTCGAGGACAATCCGCTTGACCCGTTCGGCTCCTTCCTGGGATTCGGAGAGCAGAATGGGGAGATCCTTCAGGATGAAGGGTATGTCAAGAGCCTGGCGCAGCTCTTCAAGCTGTTTGCGCTGTTCCTCGGGACAACGGCCTTCCAGGGCCTCTTCCAGGGCGTTCATGTACGTCTGGCCCGCACCCGTGTAATTTTTGAGCGTGGCAATATTGCTCATGATAAAGCCCATGGGGTTGTTGATCTCGTGGGCCACCCCGGCGGCCAGTTGACCTATGGCGGCCAGCTTGTCCTGGTGGAGCAACAGGCTGTCTTTTTCCCGGTTCTTGCGCACCTCCTCGGCAACACGTTCTGCCAGCGTCTCGTTCAAGGTTTGAAGTTGTCGCTGTTTTATCGCCAGTTCTTCCTCCGCGGCCTTGCGGGCAGAGATGTCGTAATTCACCCCGATCATCCGGAGCGGCTTCCCCTCCCCGTCGCGCAGTACGAGCGCCGTAGCTTTGATGTGACGAACCTCGCCCGACGGCCAGACAACCCGGAACTCGGTATCAAACTCCTTTTCCTCTTGCAAAGCCTGGTTAATCTCCATGTCTCCACGTTCCTTGTCGTCCGGGTGCAGGCCGCTCTGCCAGGCATCGTATGCGCCGGAGAAATTCTCCTCCTGCACGCCATACAGGGCATACATCCGTTTGTCCCAGATGAGCCTGTTTTCCGGCACCCAGTAATCCCACACACCGATTCCGGCTGAATCCGTGGCGAGTGAAAGCCGCTGGTGAAGCTGGGCGTTCTGATTTCCAAGGGCCATCGTCTTTTCATTTGAGACCGTCAGCTCCTGTGTCATGGAACATGCCATGGCCACTGCCCTGTCGCGGGTGTTCAGCAGTGAATAGCCGAGGAATGCCAGCAAAATACTTATGGCGATGCCGGAAGCCGGAATGATGTATTTTTTGGCTATACCCTGCGGCTCCTCGAAAGCAGGGAGAGAACGAACGGCCACCGACCAGGAGCGTCCGGCGACCTCGATGATCGTGAGTTCGTGAAAGCGTGAGGCTTCCTGGTTGTTGGCCTTTGCGGGAAGAGTGCTGCTGTAAAGTATCGTGGAGGCAGACATATCTGTGCCGTCGAAAATTTCTATGTGCATGGCATTAAGAAGATTGCCTTCCAGGACTCCGGCCATGAGGTCGTTCATCCGGTAGGGACTGTAAACCCAGGCATAGATTGCAGCACGGCGCTGTTCTACAGTTTCAACGGGCATACCTTTGCGATAGCACGGGATATACATCAAGGTGCCGGCTTGAACCTCTTTCCCGACTTCCTGAACCAAAACAACTTTTCCGGAGAGCGCGGCGGCGCCCGTATCGCGCGCCCGTTCCATGGAAACCCTTCGCACGGGTTCCGAAAACATGTCATAGCCAAAGGCGCGGAGGTTGCGATCGGAAAACGGCTCCAGATAGATGATCGAAGAATAGACTTCACGATCCCCTTCCGGTCTCAGCTTGTAACCCGGGAAGCCTTCGCGGCGTATTTCCTGAATATGCCGGGTTAGCTTTTCAGGAGGGATCAAAAGCGAAAACCCAATACCCTGGATGCCGCGGTAAGTTTTCTCCAAATCCAGTGTGGCAATGTAGTCACGGAATACATCACGTTTTACCGACACCGATGCCATTTGCAAACCTTTTGCCCCACGCAGCACCTGCTCATAAGCCTGCATTCGTTCCTGAATACGATTGGTGATTTCACGCACCCGGCTATCAAAAGCAATTTGCAGTTTCTGTGCGGTATCCTGTTGATCGTTTTGCCACAACTGGTAGGTCAGAAGGAGCGAAACAACCAGAATCAGCCACGGCAAAAAACGGGCGTAACCGAACCGTGCCGGAATGCTTTTGTCCTGTGCCGGTTCTATTTTCATGTTTTGTGTCATCGTGTTTTTTACGCCTCCCCGGCGCAGGCATCCGTTATACAATCCCGATTTCCATATTACGGGTTGACCATTTCCTGATGCTCTCGTCAAAAGTCGTCATACCGGTTTTCACCGGTATGACGTTTTCTGGGCATTTTCGATTTTTGACGAGAGCATCCTTTACTGCCGGCGTCTGTTTTCCATAAACTGCCTGACCCCATCGCGCACGATTTCAAGCAGCGCCGAATCATCAAAGGGTTTTTTAATGCAGTTGCTTACACGCCCTTCATCCATGGCTGCACGGGTCGCTTCCCTGTCGGAGTAGCCTGTCAGCAGCATCCTTATCGCATCGGGCGCAAATTCCCTGCTGCGGGCCAGAAACTCGCTGCCTCTCATCAGCGGCATCCGCTGGTCGGACACAATAACGGCGACGTCCGGCGTTTCAGTCAGCAGTTTAAGCCCTTCGGCGCCTGTCGTGGTGTAGAGGGTCCGATACGGCTCACGACGAAAAATCCGGTTCAAAGCCCGAAGGATGTACTCTTCATCATCGACCAGGACAACGGTAAAGTGCTGCATCTCCACATCGCCATTTTCCGCTTTATTGCTGTTACAGCTTTCGCTCATGATCCACCCCGTTCATCCGCATATTCTTGGCCTTTTTGCCGCCATTCAGAACCACCAGGGCTTCCGCGAGGCGGTAGCGCTGGACCAGGCGGTTCACTTCTGCAAGAAGGGTCTCCTGATCGTCGGGCCACCGCCGTTGCAGCAACGCCGCCAGAAGTTTTTTGCAGGGCAGGGGTTCATCGCTGTCCAGGGCCTTCTTCAACTCCTCCAGCAACGGAAGCAGTTCGGCCATCTTGCCCGGCGGACCTTTCGGTTTGACCGATTTTCCAGACAAGGCGGACGGATGCTTGGCAAGGATGGTCCCGATGGCCATCATCAACGTCTCGTGACAGTCGATAAAGACCCGCAACTGTTCTCCCAGCGAAAAAGGAATGACATCCCCCGCCGTCCGGCAGGCCATTTCCAGCGCCGTGGCTGCTGCTGTCAGCTCCTTCGCACCAAGGTTGCCGGCAACCCCCCGGATGGTGTGGATCCGGTGAAGCGCTGCTTCCCGCATGCCTGCCCGCAGATCCCGCAGCAATTGCGCGGGCGCCTCCCCGTACCCGTATCCGCCGACGAAATCGCGCAGCAGCTTGAGGTAGAGTTCCCGGTTCCCGCCCAGCCGCTCCAGTCCCCCCGCCACATCCAGACCCGGCAGCGGCGGGATGGAGAGGAGGTCCGGGTTTATGACTGGGTCAAGTGTGTCGGCGGCGACAGCCGTGCATTTTGCCGGGGGAAGCCACTGCCGCAGCGCCGCTTCCAGCACGTTCGGGTTGATCGGCTTGCTGATGTGGTCGTTCATCCCGGCGGCCAGGCTCTTCTCCCGGTCCCCGGCCAGGGCGTGGGCCGTCATGGCGATGATGGGCATACGGTCAACGCCGGCCCTCTCCACCTTCCGAATCTCCCGGGTGGCCTCGATACCGTCCATCTCCGGCATCTGGATGTCCATAAGCACGATATCGTATTCTTTCGCGCGGATCATCGCCACAGCCTCCCGGCCGTTTACCGCAGCCTCCGCCTCGATCCCAAGCTGCCGCAACAGTTCGACCACAATCTCCCGGTTGATCGCGTGATCCTCCACCACCAGCGCCTGGACGCCGGTGAATCGTGCCGGTTGGAAGATTTGGGAATGAACGGGGGCAGATTGCAAATCTGTCGACGCCAATTCCGTGACGACCGGGAAGGAAATCAGGATCGTAAAGAGGCTCCCCTTGCTGGAAGCGCTTTCCACGTTCAACGTCCCCCCCATGAGTTCGACCATGCTCCGGCTGATCACCAGCCCCAGGCCGGTTCCCCCGAAGCGGCGGGTCATGGACGCATCTGCCTGGCTGAATGACTTGAACAGCCGCGACAGCTCCTCCCCCGTCATGCCGATGCCCGTATCCTGCACTGAAATCTCCAGTTCAGCATCCGCCCCGGTTCGCTGCCGAACCTTGGCCGTTAGCCGGATGAAGCCTGCCTGCGTGAATTTGACGGCGTTGCCCACCAGGTTGCCCAGCACCTGGGTCAGGCGCTGGGGGTCGCCCAGCAGCGCGTCGGGAAGCTCCGCGTCCAAGGTGGTGTAGAGCTCGAGCTTCTTCTCCGCCGCCAGGGGTTCGAAGAGATTTACCACGTTGCTGATCACCGCTGCCACGGAGAAGGGGATGCTTTCGAGGGCCATCTTTCCGGCCTCGATCTTCGAAAAATCGAGAATATCGTTGATGACGGCCAAAAGCGATGTGCCGCTTTTCTGTATTTTCTCCGCGTAGTTGCGTTGCTGGCTCGTGAGGGGGGTATTTAAAAGCAGCCCCGTCATGCCGAGAACCCCGCTCATGGGGGTCCGAATCTCATGGCTCATGTTCGCCAGAAACGTGCTCTTCGCACGGTTGGCCGCCTCGGCGGCCAATTTCGCGGCGCTGAGCGCCTCCTCCGTCTGTTCGCGTGCGACGATTTCCCGCTGAAGCTGTTTTGTTCGTTTCGCCACCCGCATCTCCAGATGGGCATGGGCCTCTTGCAGCGCCTCTTCCACCTGTTTGCGCTCGGCCGTCTCAACCCTTAAACGCTGCAGGGCATTGGCCAGCTCCTCCGCCCGGGTTGCGGCTTCGGCCTGCAGTCCGGTTTTCTGCGTCTGGGCTGCGCTATTGCGGAGCTGTTTAATCTGTTTTTCCACCAGAACATCTTTAATCTCCTGTTCCAGCCGCTCATCCGGTTTGCCGGATCTGTTGCGCAGAGGGATGTTTTCAGCAAGGTAGGTTCGATATGCGGTTTCCAGCGAACGCACCTTGGCGACAGCGCCCCACCGGTCATAACCAATATAGGCCTGCTGCCAGTAAACCTGGGCAAGGCGCCCATTTCCGCATTTCAGCCAAAAGCGGTGCGCCCGTTCATTCGCCATGGCCGTCCACTGCAGGAAGTTCCCGGCCTGGGCCGCCTCGATCGCCGAATCATAAAGCTGCATGGCTTCCATCGGCCGGTCGTCAATCCGGGCCAGCTCCGCGGCAGCCAGCAGGTATTTATGTTCGAAATTCTCGGGGCAGTTGTCGGCCCAGATGCGGAGTTTGCCCATCATCAGGTCAAGCTCCGCGTGCCAACGGGTTTGCTGCTTTCGATCCGCCCCGGCATAAAGCGAGGAGAGAATCAGCAGCCGCGCGAAAACATGCTCCGGCCAAGGCAAAAGCCCCTGGGTTCCTACCGTGTAAATCAGCGGTTCCGTTTCATCGGAGAGCGCCAGGGCCTCTTCATCATTTCCGGAGACCAGAAGTGAGAATGTTTTGAGAATCTTGTAGATACAGGTGACCTGGATATTGTGATGATTCTCGACCCGCTGGAGATACTCATCCTCGAGCCAAGGGTCATTCTCATTCAACAACGGG
>Ga0247840_10002624_pt1 | contig 31723 bp, 35 predicted proteins | sample LaCruzMarch2015__FD_192404 | JGI IMG/M metagenome (GOLD analysis project Ga0247840, IMG submission 192404) | Freshwater microbial communities from meromictic Lake La Cruz, Castile-La Mancha, Spain - LaCruzMarch2015_17m | ecosystem: Environmental > Aquatic > Freshwater > Lake | place: Spain...
TTATTAATAGATTAAATGACAATAACAAAAGAAGAATATGATACATATGCGAAAAATTCTTTTTTTGTTGATAATAATTTTAGTGGAAGATATGCTCCAAGTAATATAAGTTCAAATATGATCCCTTATGATAAATTACAAGAATTTCATTATCAAACATCTTTTTTCTTAAATTTTTATTCCTCATTATATATTGAATTAAAATATTACGAAGAAACTATTAACAATAATGCTTCAATATTTGCAAATACTATTGAAAATATGGGAATTAAAATTAATACAACAAGCATTAATACTAATTATAATTTATCTACATTTAGTATTAATGCTTCAATAAGTAGTAATTATGATTTTACATTTTTTTTAAATAGATTTCAAGAAAAAACATCTAATCAACACCATTTATATGCACACGGAACGTTAGGAACAGATGTTTCTTATCTTTTATCATATTCGAATATTATAGAAAAATCAAAACCAAATTTTGGTTCTTATCCTGATATTTTAACAATTTCTGATTATTCAAATAATTTAATTTTAATAAGTGCTACAATATCTACTACTGCTGATGGTGCTGAAACACAATCAAATAAAGTATATTTAATTATTACAGATATATTAACAAGACTAAATTCAATATCATCACTTCCAGAAACTTCAAAAACAATAAAAAAAAATGTAAATAAATCAAAATTTAAAGAAATAATTGAAGAAATTTTTTCACAAAAACCAGAAAATATTATTGGATATTTATTATATAAAAAAATATATTATAATATTATTCTTTATAATATAGGTATTCAAGCAAATATTAGAGTTAATTATTTAAATGATACAAATAGATATATATTAACAGAAAATATAATTAGTAATTTAATAATTACAGCATCTCCTATTGGTAATACTCAAAATAATTTAAATGATGTTAATAATTGTATAACAACTAAAACAAAAGAAATATTTATTTTAAATAATATTCATTTTGAATCGACAAATGAATATTTAGTAGAGAAAAATGAATATAGAAATAAGATAAATGCTCTTAATACATTAAAAGAAGAATATAATAAAATTCAAGATAAATTAAATATTTCAACGAAATTATATAATCAACAATTTAAGAATTATAAAACAATTAAATTTTATGCTACATATGTAATAATCGCATTAATTATCATAATTATTCTAACAATCTCTTTGAGTATATTTCCTATATTTTCTGTTGATGTTAAAAATTCTATTTATATAATATCCTTAATAGTCTTAATACTAATAACATATTTATATTATACAAATTTTAAATATGTTAATTTATATGAGAAATTCTTTATTTATTCTACTGCTACAGCAATACCTTCTTCTGCTACTGCTGTAATAAATTTTGATGTTACTAGTGCAACTCATAGAACAAATCACGCAAAATTTTATACTCAATTGCTTCCAGCGATTAATCAATATAATAATGCTTATAATGATTTGATGAATAATATAAGAATGAATATGTATACTATTGGAAGTAAAACATTCTCGCAAGATGCCAATATTTATTTATATAATCTTTATTTGGAAAAGAAGAGACAGAATGAGAATAATAAGATTAAATATACCAATCTTTTTAATATGATTGAAATAATTAAAAAACAAATAAATTTCTTATTTAATATCGTATTTATTTTAGGTTGTTTCTGTATTATCTTATTATTAGGTTTAGTGCTTTATTCAACAACACCAGAATTATATATCTTTATCATAATCTTATGTGTTATTTTAATATCGATTTTAATGATTTATTTCGGTTTTGCTATTATCCAACCAACTCGAATGATAGTAAATAAAAATTATTGGGCGATTGTAAATCCATCTAAAACTGCCATAAGTAAATTATAAATCCATATTCATCAAGAAATAAATATTAACAGCAAATAATATTGTCATCATAATTATTATTATTTCCTTCATATTATTATTATTTTCTTCATCATCATTTTCTTCATCATCTTCGTCATCATCATCGAGAACTTCTTCAAAATGATAATTAACTTTTTTGAAACCTTCGAATAATTCTTCTTTTGGTAAGTTTGTGATTTCGAGAAGTTTTTCGAGAGAAATGGTTGGTTCAACATCAATTAAATCAATAACAAAGCGAACTAATTTGAATTTAATTGCTCCAATAGTTCTCTTATGATTTTCAGCGATTTTCTTAATATCAATCTTCATCTTTGTTTCTTTGAGAAGTTGTTTCTCATCGTTTTTAGTCCATTTCGCGCGATGATTAGCAGGAACCATTTCCATTTATAATAAATTTATCATAAATCTTAATCATTTTTTATTTTTGTATTTATTCACAAAGAAGAAAAATAAAAAATGATTTAAATTTTAAAATTAAATTATTATAAGGATGAATACCGACGAGAAGTTTTACGAGAACGAGAATGGCGTTTATTTCAAATCAAATTGGCCTTCACAGTGGCATATCAGCGATTTCGTTATTGACGGAATTACTTATAACTGTTGTGAAAAGCGAATGATGCACCAGAAGGCAGTTCTCTTCGGTGATTTGGAAACTGCTGATCTCATTCTCAAAGAAGACGATCCAAAGGAACATAAGAAGTTTGGTCGTATGGTGAAAAACTTCTGTCAGGAAGAATGGGATGAAGTCGCCGATAATGTAGTATTCTCTGCAAATCTTGCAAAGTTTTCTCAAAACGAAGATTTGAAGAGGTTGTTGGTTTCTACTGGTGATAAACTCATCGTTGAGTGTGCTCCTTATGATAAGATTTGGGGGAATGGTTTGAATATCACGGATACTCTTAAAATGCCAATTGAGGAATGGCAGGGAACTAATCGTCTTGGAAAGGCGATTATGCGTGTTCGTGAGGTGTTGAAGTAGGTTTTTGTTTTTTTATTTATATCCATATAATTTTAATGGGATTAAATTTTTTTTCAATTTCATTCATTAGTTCTTCTTTATCAAAATCATTATTAATATCATTTAAATTTAATATATAAAAACCATAATTTTTCATGAATTCATTTAAATTCTCATTATTATAGATGAGATTATAATTCTTTTTTTCTAATAAATAGGAAAAAAATAGAGGATATAAATGGATATTATCACATATATAATCATTTATATTTAATTCCAATATTTCAAATTCCATTTTATTATAAAGATGATAAATGATTGATTTATAATTTTCAAATTTCATAATTATCTTAAAGATTTTTAGGATATATAAAGAACCTTCGTCAAAAATCAAATTCTCAATTTTATCAATATTTAATAAAAAATCTTTATTTTCATAAATCTTAATAATATCTTTATTATATAAATAAGCATCTATTATGAATTCTTTATCATTTTTCAAAGAAATATCTATGAAATGAAAGGCATCAATATTATTCTTAATTGCTTCCAAACAAATTAATTGATGTTTTTTAAGATTATTAGAGGCATATTTAAGAGAAAATCCATTTTTCTTCACCGCTTCTAATACAATTCGATAATCTTCTTTCAATTCATTAGAAGCAAAATATAGAATGAATGGATTATTTGAATTTTTAATAGCTTCCATAACAATTGAAAAATCATTTTGCATTTTTAATAATAAAAATTTAAGAACATATCCTTTATTTTGAACTGCTTTCAAAGCTAAATTATAATTATTTTTAAGTTCATTAGAAGCATATTTAATAGCATATGGATAATTTGAGATTGCTTCATCGATAATTATATAATTATTTTTAAGTTCATTTGAAGCGAAATAAAGTGAAAAACCATTTTTCTTAACTGCTTCTCTAACAATTATAAAATTATTTTTAATTTCATTTGATAAAAATTCTAAAATAAAACTATTGTAATTAATTGCTTCAAATGCGAAATTGAAATTATTTTTTAAATTTGATGAAATAAATAAATAACTATTAATATTATTCTTTATAGCTTCTAAACATATATCATAATCATTCTTCAATCGTGAAGAAGCAAATTTAAGATATACTCCATTTTTCTTAACAATCATCATAATCAAATCATAATTATCTTGAAGTTCATAAGAAGCATATTCAATTCCTCGTGGATTGATATTTATGATTTCTTTGAAAAACTCAATATCATTCTTATATTCAGTTGGAATATTATTTAAACATCCAATATTCGTTTGATATGCTTTAAGGATTAATTGACGATTTTTCCTTATTTCTTCTCCAACTAAATCAAATATATATCCAGATGTATTTAAAGCACAATTTACAATTTCAAAATTATTCTTCAATCGTGTAGAAGCAAATTCAATTGCAAATCCATCTTCTTTAACTGCTTCCATAATTATTTCAAAATTATCTCTTAATTCATAAGAAGCAAATTCAAGCATTATTTTTATATAAATCAATTTAAATTTTAAATTAAAAAACAAAAATCACTCCTTCTGGTGAAGATATGAATTAAGCATCTGTTTCACAGACAATCCTTCGCTCTTTGCCAACTCTTCCAATTTTGAAATCCCCTCTGCCGATAATTCCTTACGCTCGCGAGGATGACGCTTGTTCCATTCAGCGATGATAATCTTCCTTCCGGAAAACGAACAACGATGTTTGAAACCACAATCTTCTTTGCCACATAAATATCCGTGAATACACGGCAAATGACGACTTCCATATGGGTCAGTTTCGTTATGATTAGTCTTATCAAATTTCGTATCAACAATTTCCTTAAACTCCTTACGAAGTTCGAGGTCGTCGATGCGATGTTTGAAGGAACAATCTTCACGAACACACGAGCAAGCGAAATTGCAAACCTTAACAGTTGTCGTCATTCTTGGATGAGGATGAAATTTAAAAAATATAAATCAAATCAGTTTTTTAGAAGTTTCTTAAAAAAATAAAACAAAAATCATTTCTTCATCTTTGCCAGACTATCACGGAAATTCGTCGATATTTCCTCGTGAGCTTTGGTCAAGATATGTCGAACAATCTTGCGTCTGCCGATGATGTTAATGCGATGCGACAAATGACAATTGCGGTTTTCACACAAACAACCGAAATAACAAGGATTTTTCGTCTTCGAAATGGATGGATTTATCCAATTGAGCTTTAATAAATTCCTTAATGGTCTTTCGATCTTCAAGGTTGTCTATTTTGTGTTTCAAAGGACAATCTGGATAAACACAAGAACAGGAGAACTTACAGATAATCGTTGTCATCTTGGTAATAATTCAAATTAAAGGAATTAAATCATTTTTATTTTATTTATAATAAAATCAATACAAATAATAGAAAAATGGATAATATATTTCTTTTGTTTATGATTATGGTTATTATTCTCCTTGCTTTATTAATCATCGTTTTTATAATAAATCAAAAACAATCATCACCGTCAAATAAGAAACAAGGAGGATGTGATATAAAATCTTGTGGAGCATTAGATCCTGTAAGTAATCCTGCTTATAATTTTCAACAGATAGTTAAACAATCTATATTATTGGAGGAACATATAACGAATAAAAATAAGAGATGTAGGGATTGTATAACAAAACATTTTCTTCATATCATAGGATTAGCGGAGGAGGCACAAATGCTCGCTACGAATAAATGTAATAAATATCCTTTAATAAATGAAAGTGTGGAATTATATAATGAACTTTTTAAAGATTGGATAAAGAATAAGGATGATGATATGAAGTTATTAAATATATGTGATAAATTAAGAATTCATCGAAAGAAATTGATTGCCATATATTTCTTTAATGATACATATGATTTAAAGAATTTTGACAAATCTTCATTAGGTTAAGATGAAGGGATTATTATGAAAATCTTTATGAATTTCTTTAATCATTAGATATGCGTCATTATGAGCTTCGAAATGGAAATCGTGAATTTGTGATTTAAAATTGATATTAAAGGAACAAAGAGGAAATGTAGAAACACAAGTATTAACGGATTGGAATAAAAGAACATCGGCGACTTTGAGACCATTAAATTCCTTTAAATCCCATTTATTCGTGGTTTTATTGATGAATTTTTCTAAAATGATTTCGGCACCTTTGCGAGAGATGAGATAAAAAGCTGCAGAAGGTGTTATAGGAGTATATTTAACAAAATAACTATTATTTTTATAACAATTTTGATATAAAAATTCGAGATGACTTTTACTAATAACCATCATTTGTAAAATCTCATAATCATTAGGCATATTTGCGATAATTTTATCAAAATCGATTTTAAAATCCAAAATAATATCATCTTCACAAACGACGAAATAATCATTACCATCCAAATAACCTTGTTTAATTGCTTCTAAATGCGAACAGATTGTTGCATATTCATACGGACAATTTTTACAATTATTTTCGAGACATTCTTTATAACCACAGAAGAAGGGTTGTTGGTCTTCGAGAATATCATATAAATCATCAGGAGTAATGGCACATATTCTTTTATTATTTAAATTTTCAAATTGTTTTTCTATAAATTCTCTTCTTTCGATTGCTTTTTCAAGATTAATCCAATAATAATTAATTTTTCTCCTTAAATTTATATTTTTAATTAGAGGATGATTATTATTATCATTCATAATATCTAACATTTTTAAAATTGCTTGTTTATGAAGATGAAAATGTTGTGGATGAATTTCACTAATTAATTTGATATTTGGGATACATAAGGGGAAAGTTGTTGTTATAGTATTTGAATTAAGATAAAGGAGGAAATCTGCTTGTTTGAGAGTAGATGAATGACTAAAATCGAATTTGAGAGATGTTTTATTAATCATTTTATTAAGGAGATTAGAAGCACCATCTCTGCTAATTAGATACATTCCAGTTGAAAAGAAATGAAGATTTGGATTAAATCTAACGAATAATTCATTAGTAGATTTATAATGATTATATAATAATTCATTTGCTTTATCATCTAAAACCATCATTTGTAGAATATGAAAATTTTGTGGAAGTTGTTTTATTAAAAATTCAAAATTGATTTCAAATGGAAATAAAATATCATCTTCACATATTATAAAATATTCTAAACCTTCATCAAAACCTTCTTTGATTGCTTTTAAATGCGAACAAATACACGCATATTCAAATTTACAATCATTACAATTATTTAAAAGACAACAAGTATTTCCGCAATAATAAGGTGGTTCATCTTCAAGAATTTCAGGGAAATCATCAGGAGTAATAGCGGATATTCGTTTATTATTTATATTAAATTTATTAAATTGATTTTCCATAAAATCCTTACGATGAATAGAACTATCAATATTAATCCAATAAAATTTAAAGTTCATTTTTAAACTCTTAAATAAAAATAATCAAATATTCTTATATTTATTTTTAATAGCAAGTTGCGGAAGAGCAACTATTACCTCCCCAGAAGGCATCCGCTTTCTTGCCTTTGCCTTTGCCTTTGGGTGCCTTCTCCTTCTTGGGTGATTTCTTTGAATATTTAGTAAGAAGGGCGTCCGTACGTTTTAGAAGTTTTGCTTCTTCTTTTTCAGCTTTTTTAAGAGCTTTAAACATCTTCTTATCTTCCTTATCCGCATTGGGAGCTTTTTCTTTCTTTACCTTGGGAGCTTTCTTTGCTTTCTTCTCCTTGGGTTCCTTTGCCTTCTTCTCCTTCTTCACTTTCGCATTTTCTTTATCACGGAGAGCTTTGCGTTCAGCTTTAAGAGCGTCTTTTTGTTCTCGACGAATATTCTCATCTACTTCAATTTTCTTGATAGAAACTTTACGACGAATTGGAATTTCAAGTTTTTTACCGGTCTTATCGTGTTTAACGATGATTTCAGGTTTATCAAAAATTTCGAGAGAAGCTTCATAAGCATAAACTCGCTTATTTGAACGAGGAGTTACTTTTTGGAGGGTAAAAGTAATAGTTCTAGCAGAGGGACGAGTTTTAAAAAGAGCACCGGCAGCCTTTAAAGCTGCACTACGAGGGGTTCGTGATTTATAAGTTCCACCAGTAGTTCCTACACTTGATTTAATTATAGTAAAAAGATCTACTTCTACTACCTTAACACCATCCATATTAACTTCTTTCTTTGCTTTCTTGGGAGCGGTTTTCTTCTTGGGAGCGGTTTTCTTCGCTTTCTTGGGGGAAGCTTTCTTAGGGGAACCTTTCTTCTTGCGACCACCACCAAAATCCTCATCGTTAAAACCTTCATTAAAATTATCATCATTTCTATTTAGACCTCCGCCACTTACGAAAGATTGAAAAAGATCTTCATATGCTTTATTAGTATTCATATTATTTCTATTATATATATAGATTTTTTTATAAATTTTTATAAAAGTTTTTTATTTTTTTATTTTTCATTAAAGAACTTTGGGAGAAATTAATTAACCTCAAATTTTTAATATTCGTTGAACGAGAAAGAGCAGTATATAATTGACCTGATATAAATATATCATCCCCTAAATCAATCTCCAAATAATCAATTGAAGCTCCTTGGGACTTATGGATAGAAATTGCATATGCTAATTTTAGGGGCATAAACGCAATCGAACAATTCTTTTTACCATTTACATTCATATCTGTATGATAATTAATCTCGTGTAATTTACCATCAATATCCTTAATAATTACATTCATTTCATTTAATTCCATCACTATTCCACGAGTTCCATTCACCAATTTATCCTCAATTGAAATATTCCTTATAACCATAATTTGTGCGTTTAAAGTTAATTTAACATCATATTTTTCCGCATCTTTCATCAATTCTTTTTTATTTGTCCGTGCTTTATATAAAACTTCATTATAACCATTATTTTTTAATAAATGGGAATATTCATAAGAATTAATTTTATCTACATTCGTATTTATGGGATATAATCGAGTAGGTTTTATCTCATCTTCTTTATAATTTTTATCCGTAATAACGAGATTTTTAAGGATTTCCAGTGAATTCTCCGTTAATTTCTCATTTCTAATTTCTTCCAAAATCTTCTTCAAATCATCATCGTCTTTTTGACGAATAATTTCTTTTAAAACCACCGAAGATAAATTCAAATCATTCCATACCGACGAAACGAAACAATAATCATTCATAATTGGAGGAAGTTGATGAAAATCACCGACTAAAATCATTTGAATTCCGCCAAATGATTTATCATTTCTTTTGATATATTTAAGAAGTTTATCAATCAATTCAAATAATTCATTATCCATCATAGAAATCTCATCTATAATGAGTGTTTCCAAAGTTTTAATAACTGCTAATTGTTTCTTATATTTCTCCAAATTTTTAATAATCATCTTTAAATCACGAGAAATTCCTAATCCTAAAAATGAATGAATGGTTTGTCCGTCAATTAAAACAGAGGCGCAACCTGTTAAAGCGGTTAAACCATAATTGATATTATTTCTTTCTAAATATCGAACGATTTCTTTAATAGTGAAAGATTTACCAGTTCCAGCGGAACCAGTTAAAAATAAATTCATTTTATTCTTAACGATTTCTAACGCTTCTAATTGTTTTTCATTCATTTTTAGGATATTTATAAATAAAAATTAATCATTTTTTTAAATAAAAATAAAAAATGATTTAGAAATTAATGAAGATTAAATATCATTATGTCTGTGATGATTAACAACAAACCGATTATATTAATCGACCAGAGTTATTATATATTCAACCGTTATTTCGCTTCTTTAAGTTGGTTTAGGAGACAAACGGATAAAGAATTGGATTATGATAATTTAACGAAAAATGATGATTTTATATTAGCATTCTTCCGTCATCTTGAAAATGATATGACTAAACTTATGAAGAAATTTAAAACAACAAAATCGAATATTATCTTCTGTATTGATTGTTGTAGAAGTGAGATTTGGAGAAATCATTTATTCAAGGATTATAAAATGGGAAGATTGAAGAAATCTAATTTCGACAGTCAAATTTTCATTTTATTCAAGACATATATATCTAATAATGAATATAATTATTGTGAATTGGATAATCTAGAAGCAGATGATATTGCTTATTTACTTCAAAAGAAAATAAAAGAAGAGATAAAGGATTATCGTATCATTATTATTACGAATGATAATGATTATTTACAGATGTATAATGAGAGAATTTCTATTATTAATATGCAATTTAAGGATATTTCTTTAAGGATTAAATCAAATCCTATGGTTGAATTAGAATTTAAGATAATTTTCGGTGATAAGAGTGATTGTATTCCTAAAATCCAAAAAGGGATGAAATTAGATGTCGCATTACGATTGGCGAAAAATGAAGAAGATAGGATGACATATCTATTAGCGAATGGATTAATGGATAAATATGAATTGAATAAGAAATTGGTGGATTTAAGGGAAATTCCTTCAAAATTCGTGGTTGAATTTAATGAAAAATATAATTTAATTATTAAGAAATAGAAAATGTTTAGTTTTTTTATTATTTGTTTGGTAATATTTATTTTCCTTTCAATTTTTATATTTAAATATAAGGAATTTAATAGTTTAGATATAATTGATAAAATAATATATATATGTATATGTTTTTTTATTATTTGGGGAACAATAACTTTATATTATTTAATTTGTATGTTTTATAAATTTATAACAGGAGGAGAAATTCCATTACAAGCAAAATATCTAGAAAAGACGAAATATAATATAATTCTTTATACATATTATTTAATTTCATTTATTATTTTAGTTATTTTGATAGTTCTTATTCATATATTTATATTTTGGATGTTAATAATTATATTTGTTCCTTTTATAATTTTAATTCCAATTCCAATAATTCCATTTATAATACCAATCCCTTTAAAAACAATTCTATTAGAAGTTGTTCCACCATTTAAGAGATTAACAGAAAGAGGTATATTACCTTTATTTAGAAGAATAGTTTTCACACTTTTTAATAAACAAGGGATTAAAGATAAATTCAAGGATATTTTTGCGAATACTTATGGATTTTTTTATGAAGAACTTAAATTGATATTAAGTGATTTAACTAAATTGAATGAACCGGAAAGAGAAAAGATTTCGAAGGGTATTCAAGATGATAAATATAAGACAACAACGATAGATGATGATACGGATAATGAGAAAAAGGCGAAGGATGCTATTGAAGGAACAAATGAGAAATTAACGGATAAATTGAAAGATGAATTTAATATTTGTTTAAAGACGACAGTAAAATTCACGGAATATGGAGATAAATCATTTAATTATGAAAATAAAATGGGGGAATTAAATTGTAATTTTGATAAATTAAAAAATTATTTGAAAAATATAAATTAAGATGGATTTTATAGAATTTATTGTTTTTATTTCAGTTCTTATTGTAATCATCAATATAATTGGAATATCAATTGTAGTTTTTCATTTATTTATCAAAATTCCTGTTTCAAGTGAAAAACCCATTTTAGTTTCAAAAGGAGTTCATAATTTCATATTTAATTCTTATCAAAATATTTGTATATTCACACGACCAATTTTATTATTTATATTTATATTTTATTTAATTTTTTATGGAATTTATTTATTTATTATTAGAGTAATTCCAAAAACAGGTATTCAAACCTTATTTATACCAGTCCAAGAACTTTTATTAAAATTTCCGCCTCTTCCGGCATTAGATAAATATGGAGTATTTCGATTATTGGATGGGACTTTTAATGCTCTTGGATTATCATCTGTAATTGATAAATTAATAGGAGTTCAAACATCTTTTTATATATTTTCACGAGAGAATATTCAAAAAATAATAAGTTCAATTATTCCTAATTATATTATTCCTGAAAATGAAATTGTGGAGAGGAAAGAAATGAAGAAAGAACCAAATGTAAATGATGAAGTTTATGAAATGATAGATAAGGAAACGAATATATGTATCAGGAATAATACGAAACCGATAGAATTTGGAATGAGTGAAGTGGAGAAAATGAAATTGAATATGGAAAATAATAATGAGATGATAAAATGTAGGGCGAGTTCAATTGGTAAATATATTCGAACAAATAATTAAAGATAATAAATATAGAATGTTAAATATTAAATATTTATTTGATGATATTTATATGGTTATGATGAAGAGACAAACATTTTTCGAAATCATACTTCATCTATCATTTATTCTAATTATTTTTTTATTAATAATCATCTTTTATTGGGATACAATAAATAGAAAGATAATATCAACTGGAAGATGTAAAATATCATTAGATAATAGTGATAGTCAATATAATCTTCGCATATTTGATAAAACAACGAATACATCTGTTATTAATATCAATTATGATAATACGAAAGATCATAATTATAAAATTGATTGTGTATGTCCTGCTGGTAATGAATTGAATATCATTAAAAACATTCCTGTTTATAATAATAAAGATAAAACAACTGAAAAGATGGATAAGAATTGTTATTGTGATAATAATTATATCAAGAATATCTATGATGATGGTATTAATGGATTGGATAATGAGAATATCTTATTAGATGGCGATAGTTTCTTGGTTAATTTCTATGGAGGTTTATTGGATGATATTAAAGAGGTTAGATCGATAAAAGATAAACAAATATCATTTCCATCTTAATATTTGAAAGCTTTAATTAAAGAATGGGTTAGATTTGCTATTTCATCTTTTTCAAGTTTAGGGAAGGTGATTTTAAATTCAAGAATTAAATTTCCTTTTTTATCCGTATTCATAATTGGAAGACCTCTGTTTTTGACAGAATATTGTTTTTCTGGATTAATAATTCCAAATTGATTTATATCAATCTTAATAACTTCATCAAAATAAGGAATAGTTATATCTTTTCCTATAATACTTTCAGTTAAAGTTATATTTAATTTATAAATCAAATCATTTCCTTTTCTGGTGAAATGTGAATGTTCCTGAATTCTTATTTCCAAAACCAAATCACCTGCCTCCTGATTAGATTTCTTCGGTTGTTCGCCGAGTTTATTAAAAATAGTTCTTAAACCATCTTCAAAACCTTTTGGAACCGATAAATTACAAGGATTATCAATATCATATTTACCTTCTCCTTTACATTCAGCACATTTCTTATTAACTTCATTAGAAGTTCCTGAACCTTGACAGGAATTACAAGGTTGCGAAATAACTTGGGTGAAAGGCCCCATTTGTATCATTTGTTGTATTATTCCATTTCCATTACAACTCTTACATGTCTTCATACATTTCTTACAAAAATATTGAACTTTAAATGTAAGATTTTTATTAATTCCTGTATAAACTTCATCAAGAGAAACATAAATAACTTTATGCGTATTATTACATTTATTCGATTGTTGTCGATTATTCCTAAATCCAAAAAAAGCATCGTTGAATGGGTCTCCTCTATTTCCAAAAATATTCGCAAATATATCATTAATATCTACATCATTATCACCACCACTATCATTATTAAAATTCTCATCGCCTAAATTGTCATATTTCTTTTTCTTTTCTTCATCACTTAAAATAGAATAAGCATTTGAAATTTCTTTAAATTTAGCGTCTGCCGATGGATTATTTGGATTTTTATCAGGATGATATTGAATTGCTAGTTTTTTATATGCCTTTTTAATTTCTTCTTGCGAAGCATTCTTGGAAATTCCAAGATTTTCATATAATTTATATGTCATTATTTTTATATTTAAGGATATTAATATTGGTTTAAATCATTTTTAAAATTTATTTCAATAATTCTTGAAACCACCTCTTAAACGAAGAACTAAATGAAGTGTCGCTTCTTTTTGAATATTATAATCATTTATAGTTCTATCATCTTCTAATTGCTTACCGGCAAATATAAGTCTCTGTTGGTCTGGTGGAATTCCTTCTTTATCTTGAATTTTTGTTTTTATATTAGCAATTGTATCACTTGCTTCTACTTCAAGTGTAATTGTCTTTCCAGTCAAAGTCTTAACAAAAATTTGCATTATTTTTATATAAATATTTAATTTTTATATAAATTAAAGAAAAATGGGGAATTCTTCATCTCGTCAATATACATATCATCAATATTACGAAGTAATTAAGAATGATGTTAATTTTGATTTTAAGAAGATTAATTATGATTTATTAGACCCTTATGAAGTTCTTGAAGTTAGAAAAAATTTCACTTGGGATGAATTAAAAGATGCTTATAAATTTACGGCATTTTTAACTCATCCTGATAAAAAAGGTGGAAATGAAATAGTCTTTAATTTCGTTACAGAATGTTTCAAAAAACTTGCTTATGAATTTAAAGCAAAACAACAAGATAAAACTTTTTTGGATTTAAAGAAACAAGTTGAGGAATATTATTCGAATGAAAAGGATGAGAGAAAACCTCCGCCTATTGATGAGAATTTCCACGATAGATTTAATAGAGTTTTTAATGAATGTAGGATGGAAAACGAGGAATTAGATTTTGGTTATGGTGATACGATGGAAAAAAGTAGTAAAAATCGTGAGGATTATAAACAAGAGAAATTAATGGATGGAAAGAAATTTGATAATGGAAATTTTAATAAAATATTTGATAAACATACTGAAAAACCTTTGAATGAAATTATTCGATATAAAGAACCTGAACCTATGGTTCTTGCGAAAAAAATGAATTATACAGAAATAGGTGGTAAAAGACCTGATGATTATAGTAGTAGTGTTGAAAGAGATGGAAAAAATGGTCTTATATATACTGATTATAAAAAGGCATATTCAACTTCGAGATTAATAAGTGAAGCTGAAATTAAAACGAAGAAAGATTTTAATAGTTTGGAGGAATATCAAAAGTATAGAGAGAAAAAGCTTAAAAAGGGATTGAGTGATAAAGAACTGAAATATATGGAAAATAAGAAGATTAGGGAAGAAGAAGAGGAACGAGCGAGATTAGAAAGGATTGAGAATGAAAATCGACGTATTAAAATCATAAATGAAAAAGCATCACGAATATTATTAAAATAGATTTGTATTAAATTTATAAAAAAATAATAAAAAATAATAATAAATAATTTACGCCAGTCGTCATGATGAGTGTCAATAACCTTCGCAATTTTATCTCAAAGTTCGAGAATACTGACAAACTTGATGAGGCGTATCTGGACTTCCAGTTCTCTTGGTTGGATGGTTTCAACGAGAATGCGAAAAGACAGGTTCAAGTCGAGTGGGACTGTATGCGAAATGAGCATTTCTTTGGAGATGGTGATTACGAGAAGGAAATCCTTCGTGATTTCATCAAGTCTCTTGAAAATATGCTTAATCGTATGAATTGAATTTTGTTTTTTTAAATGAAAAAAATTAATATAATCTTTTTCCTGAAATAACAACGGAAGATTTAACTTTTTGCCATTTATCAGGATTGATATAAGACCAATTATTTTCTTTGTGTGTGTCTGTCCTTGAATATAGTTGGCGAAGCTTTCCGTCGATTTGCGTTTGTGTATAATCTTTTAAATGAACTTGAAATTTTGAACGATTTTCACGAACAAATGCTTCTTGATTTTTAACATAAACACTTTCACCGGCACCCATAGTTAAGGATAAATATTTATTATAAATATCATTATTTAAATTTATTTTTTTAATTTCAATACAAATTAATAGAAATGATAATAATATTGATTATTATTTTAATATTGATTTTATTAATATTATTTTTAATTATATTGAATAATAAGTTATTTAATTTTGAGAAATTTTCTATATTAGAGACTTTTGAGAATTCATCAAATACATCAAATTATATTGGAATATCACCTGTTATTAAAATAGCGGAACAAGTTAATAAATTAAAGGTTTTAGAGAAGATTAATGATAATATTGAGAATAAGAATGAAGAATTGAGAAATGAAATAAATTCGAAAGGAATTCAATTAAATAATCTTGATGAGGAGACGAAGAAAAAGAAGGAAGAGAAATTGGATATAGAACAAGAAATATCTAATTTAAATAAAAGTAAAGAAGTTCAAACATCCATCGCAAAAACACTTGTGAAAAGTATGAATACGATTGAAGAAAAAGAAATGGAATTAAAGAGGAAAGAAGCGGAAATTCAAAAAGAAATAAGGGAACTTCGAGAATTGAAGGAGAAACCTATACCAGAAATTCCACCTGTTAAATTAAATCAACAACAATTAGATTTAATTCTTGAAAAACTAATGTTGATTGAGAAGTTATTTAAGGAAACGAAAGAAAAACAGGAGACGATTGATAAGGAGAAGAAACATAAAGATATATGTCAATTATATTCATCTATGCCTATGCCAACTTCACAAGATTTTAAGAAGGATGATAAGAAGGATTTGTCTTATTTATGGTGTTTATGTAATGATAATCTTAATAAAAATGTGGATTGTATGGAATATAATAATTGTTTGAGGAATTATAGGGATAATAAGGATAAGAATACGATAGAAACGGAAGATTTAACACTTTATTTTAGATGTATTAACAAATTTCCTGATTTTCCTAAATTTCTCAAAGAAAATCAGGAAACAATATAAAAAATGATTTAAAAATAATAAATAAAAATTATCGCAAAATGGATAAATATTATCTCGTGAAATATGGAACTGATGTATTTCCCAAGGATACGATGGTAAAATTTGAAACAATTACTAATAGTGGAAGATGTTATTTAGTTAGTGATTTGCAAAATAATTTGAAACGAGAATGGATTATGGATTATAATTTATATACATTTAAAGAAAATCCGTCGTCGATAGATGAAGAATATCAAGAAAAGTTCTTAAAATATTATTCTATATTTAATATAGAATAATGGCTGCCAAAGCGATAGTTGCTGAATTTCTTGGAACTCTTTTTTTCCTTTCAATAATTCTTAATGTAATTGCGGATACTACTATTGGAGTTTTTGCTATCGCAATAGGTCTTTTAGCTGCAATTTATTTTGCCGGTAGTGTTTCAGGAGGTCATTTTAATCCTGCTGTTTCTATAATGATGTATATGAAGGGTAAATTACCTGCTGATATGACGGTTTTATATATAATCGCTCAAATAACAGGAGCATTATCCGCCATAATTCTTAATAACTTCTTTTTTTAATTTAAGGATTATTTATTTTTATATGTATAAATGAAAATTTATACGAAAACAGGTGATAAAGGCGAGACATCTTTATATGATTGTAGTAGGGTTTCTAAATCGTGTGCGTTGATTGATTTAATAGGAGATATAGATGAATTGAATAGTTATATTGGGATTATTGAAAGTGAGAGGATGTTAAATGAAATTCAGGTTTGGTTATTTGATTTGGGAACGATTATTGCTAATCCAAAGAAGAAATTTAATTTTGATATTAATTTAGAATTCACGAAGATTTTGGAGAATGAGATTGATGTAATTATGAATAAACTTCCTAAATTATCATATTTCATTCTTCCATCAAATAACATTCATTTATCAAGAGCGATTGCGAGAAGATGTGAAAGAAAGATGGTGGAGGTTATAAAGGAATATTCGCATATTGACGATAATTGTTTAATATTTCTAAATAGATTAAGTGATTATCTTTTCATACTTGCGAGATATGAAAGTTATAAAAAAAATGGTTGTGAAATAATTTATAAAAAAAGTTCTATTTTAACTCCTATTTAATAACTTTAATTATTTTTTCTCATTTTCTTATTATCTAATAGGACAGGAACCACCGACACAATCACTCGATAATTCATTATCTTTCAAATTATTAATTTTTCCGCTTGTGATTGGAATGACTTTCTTCATTAATTCTTCATATTTTTCTTTGGTAATTTCTTCGAAAGGTGCTTGTTTAAATCCGTGTTCGTTATGTAATAGGAAACTACAACTTTTAACACAATCATTATAATTATTTTTCAACCATTCTTTAATACCATCTAATTCTTCTAATCTATAATAAATCGTAACTGAAACGGCATTATCACTCCAATTTGTTTGAAGTTCTTTGATGGTTTCTAATTGTTGAATAGCACTCATATCTTTTGCTAAAATCGTTCCTTCTGGATAAGAACAAGGGAATTCGATAATCATAGTATTTTTATCATCAGTTCCATCAAAATTTCTTTGATATTCTACGAAATAATTATTATTACGAGCAAGATTAATTAAAGATGTATTTGATGAAGATATTCTAATTCTACGAATGAAATATTGATAAATTGCTGGATGTGCTCCACTCGTTACGCCTGCTAGTAATGATAAAGTTCCTGATGGTTTAATAGTTGTTAGACGAATTGAAGGAGGTGCTCCAATCTTCTTCGCATATTCAATATCATATTCTCTTAAATAATCATAAATATCACTTAACCAATCTTTCTTTTCTTGTGGAGATTGTAAATATCCTGTAATACCAATACCCATTCTAGAATTCTTATGAACTATTTTTTCAGTTTCCTTTTGATGACATTTTATCATTAATGAATGCTTACAAATTCTATACGCAAATGTAATAACATCTTTAAATTCTTCAAAAGAAGAAATATTCGGTAAAAATATTTCACCTAGCGTACAGGTCTCAGAATTTGTTAAAGTTTGTTCACCACAATTTGCTACGAAAATTCCTGAACCTTTGAAATTTTTAAAATCAGTAAATATTCCTATGGTATGATTATCATCAACCGTTATATTATAAACATCCTCCGTATCTTCAAGGAATTCAATAGATTTAACACGATGATTATAATCAACTGCGATTTGTTTAAGTTCTCCATATGACCTTATAGCATATTGATTTACATTCTTTTCATTAGGCAATCTTATTCTAAATGGAACAGAGCGTGTTCTACATTCATTTTCCCATTCAACTTTAAGAGGGTCTCTTTTTAAAACTTCTTGTAAATCTTTATAAACCATAATTTGATTATGACGAGTTTCTTTTTGTTTTTTTTCATATAAAATTCTTTTTCCTTCTGTTCTTTTATCAATTGCTATTCTTGATTGATTAGAACATAATATATCACAATAACATATTTCTCTTTTAATGAATGGTAGAATAAATTCTTTTTTACAATTTTCACAACATTTTTTAACACTTAATATACCTTCGTGAATGAATGTTTCTAAATCCGTTTTAGTTTTAGCAACTTCACACCATTTTTCATAACCTATTTCAAAACAATTACGCATATTTTCAATTGCTTTTTCTTTATTTTCTTCACACCATTTCTTTTGTGCGATAGATTTTTTTTGAATATATTCAGGATTTTTAGAACGTTCAATTGTTTTTTCACCAATCAATTTCTTTGTAGTTTTGTTGTGATGTTTTCCAAACATTCCATTTTTTTCTTCAAAGGTCATAATTTCAAGATTAGATGGACAATTATTAAATCCATTATAATCTTTATGATGAACTACAACATTTCCTTTAATAACTCCATTTTTAAATTTTCCAATAAGTCTATGTTCGTAATATCTATTTTTTTGAGAATTATTTGTATTCGTATGAACTACGATATAAGTTGTATTATCGTCTCCTTGAATTTTAACGTGTGATTTAGTTAAACGAGTTAAACTCATTCTAGGTTTCAAATCTTTCGCTTCAATATAAGAACCATCATTAAGACGGAATTTATGATTAAGAGTTGTTTTAATAAATGTATTATCATCAAGAATAACTTTCACCATTTTTTGATTAACTCCTGTAAGTCTAGGATTTCTTCCCATCTTAATTTCCACCATTCCTTCTTCATTTACAGAATAAACCGGAACATCACAACCTTCATCCACGAGTTGTTTAATAGGAACGGCACCTCTACCATCAGCGACAGCAATCAAAGTTTCAGCGGAGAAACAGGGATTAAAACCATCGACCGAAGGGTCAGGATATTTTTCATAACCATCTTTAATTCTTCCAATTTTTCTAGAAAGACCAATATTCACTAATCCATAAGGTTCTCCATTTCCATTATAACCTTCCCAAAATTCATCAGGAAGTTTGCTAATATCATTACATACAATAGAATTATTACTCATACATCTCCAATTAGGGATATTACCTCTATCCCATCGTTTAGCATTTAAATAATCAATATCATCACAATCTCCCATACAGATAAGAGCGGAATTATGGGTTAGGAAACCATCACAAAAAAATTCGTGAGTTTCATCAACTTCAATATCATAAGTATCACATACTCCAAATAATTTAATATCTTGAATATCAGCAAGACCAACATTCATAGAATTAATTTTAAAACCATCATCAGCAATCTTCTTATCCATATAACCTAATGAATTCATATCATAGACGACAATCATTTTTTTATCATCCATAAAATTCTCAATACCACAAGAATAGAGGAGGATACTTACATCTTTTCTAAAACTTTCATTCATAAATCCTTCAAATTTGATATAATCATCAAAAACAAATCCTAAATCGCTTTCAATTAATCCAGAGATGAAATTGAGACGATTATGATAAGTTGTTTCATTAATAAAATAAGGGATATTATTATCAAATTTGAGGATATAATCATAAAAATTATGGGATACTATTTTAAGTTGATATGAATTATTATTAATATCAATATCAGTAATAATTCGCAAGGATGTTCCAAAATTTTCAAGAATTTTAATAACTTTTTTAAGGAGTTGATGAGATTTTAATTGAAATTGGATAGTTTTCATATCACTATTCGATTTAAAATTGCCAGCAATAAATCCAAATAACCAAGCAATTTCGCTGGTGAATTTAGGAGTAATAATCCTATCAAGTCTATTGGAGAATTTGAAGGAAGGTAATTCAATTTTAGAATTTCCTTCAATTTTAGTTTTCGTATTAATCAATTTATCACTATTTTCAATTTCACCAATAGTTTTCCAAACTTCTTTTTCTCCATCATAAACCAGCATTTTATGGTTATTTGTTCCTTTAAATTCGCCTTTATTCGTGGTAATTTTATAAATATCTTGTTTTCCTTGAATGAATTTATTAAGAACTTTTCTATATCCTTTGGTGGTTAAAACTTCATCACCTATGATAATATCTTCAATATTAATGAGACCTTCTTTCGTATGAACTTTCGCTCCTTTTGGAAGACATCTTCTAACATTTCCGGCAACAACTACCGATGCGATGATATTAACGATATCAAGACAATCAATACTCGTTAATTTATGTCCTTTTCTATTATTTAGAATTCCTTGAATGAGATTGAGACCTTTCACTAAATCTTCAGGGCCAGAAGCGACACCACCAAATCCCTTAATCTTCGTTCCGGCACTTCGAATGAGGATTGTTGAATAGGAGAAGGAGACACCTTTGAAGAAATATGCTTCAAGTAATTTTTCAAGGAGAGAGACCCAACCTTCTCTACTATCAGGAACGATGAAATCAGCGTCTTTCGTATCTTTACGAGTAATTTGAATATCTACATCTAGAATAGGAGGTAGTTTATTGATATTTTCTTGTTGGATATTAAAACCTACACCAGTTCCTAACATAAGGACATCAAAAATCCATAAGAAAGGTTTAATGGGGTCATCGATTTTAATGAAGGCGCAATTTTGCAAACTCATAAGACCTAATTTATCGATTGTTTCTGTGCCTAATTGCCAGAGAAATCTTCCAGCGACAGAGAATTTAAGTTCCATCATATATCTATATGCTCTATCTAATTCGGCATTTGTGAAATTAACTTTCAATTGTTTTTGACAACCAGAGAGAACTCGAATGATAGTATCGTGGAATTCTTCGGTGGTTTCATCATTTAAATCATTTTCATTTAAACGCCTTGCGTAAGTTCTTTTATAGGTGATATAACCGAGCATTCCCCATTTTGTTTGGATATTATTGGGTATTTTGGCGAGATAGGATGTATTATCTCTATTTTTATTATGTTCGTTTCTATAATTGATATAATGTTTGGCGGTTTCAAAATATTTAAAAATCATTAGAGTTTTTTCAACTAAATCTTGGATTTCTTCAATATCATAAATTTCTTTATGAAGTTCATTATTGATATGTGAAAGGATTTCATCAATATTAGGATTTTCGATATTCGTATGATTAAATGCTTTTAGAAGAGCATTCTTTATTTTATTCATATCAAAAACTTCAATAGTATTATCTCTTTTTTTAATATTCATAGGTGTTTTTTTTATAAATTACATATTAAATATAACTTTTAAATAAAAATTTATATATAATAAGTAAAATGAAAATAAAGTCAATTATTCTAAATGTTTTATTCATCATAATTCTAATATGTTTAATTTATTTCTTTATCTATCTAAATAATAGTAATTTTGAGAATTTTGAGAGTGATACGAGTGGTATGACTAATCCAGAAGCAAAAACAAATGCAGAAACAGAAATAACACAAATGACACCAGTTGAATCAGGAAATAATAATATAGTAACAACAGCATTTGTTCCAGATGTTTTAGAGACAATTTATAATGGAAAAAGTTATGATACTCCTTTAAATAGTGCTGATTTTGGATTTGTTTTAGCAAAAGTTGCACATAATAGTGAAGGAAAATCATTTGTTCCTGATTTTAAAGATGGATATTATTGGATAAATATTAGAAATGTAGGAACTAAATTTATTTATTGTATTATGGATGAGGATTATTGGGGTGGTGGATGGATGTTGGCGATGCGTTCTGTATATGGAAGTAAGAATTTTTCATATGATTCAGAACATTTTAAATCAGCGACTACATTAAACGCATCATCAAAAGATATAGAAAGTATAATTCCGGAGGATTGGAGAAAAGATCCTGAATCAATAGAATTAAGGAAAAGTAGTATTGGAGATGATATATATAAAATTTCTAATATTGACCCTAATAAATATGATGCTAAATTTGATACTTTTAATTATTCAAAAGCGGTTGAATGGATGGCAATATTTTATATAAAACATCCTGTAACACAAGAGAAGATTATAGGAGGCGATTTATTGGCACCTAAAAATAAAAGAGGATGGGTATGGCGTGAGAAGAATGTTCAACTTAAAGAAACAAAAAATAGTGAGACTGTCGATAAACCATTATCTATTCTCGAATTATTTAATTATCTTGATAATCCAGCAAATACAGAAAAAGAAAGAGATTTAACAAAAATATATAATCAATATGGATATGCACAAAATATAGGAGGAAAGTTTATAAATGCTCGTGGAAATACGAATACATTTAATAATCAAATATTTTCATCACAACCAGTAGGAAATGATAAACGAAGTTTCTATGGAATAAATTATCATTCTCAACAACCATTATCACATATGCGATGGGGATTTAATTTTAATGATAATAATGATGATGCTACTAATGATGCTTTTGGTGGAATAGGTTCTGCATATAAAACCCAAGATAGTAGAGAAGGAACATATAATCCAGATGATAAAGGATTTTCGGCAGGTAATTTTGAAATGCAAGGAAAGGATAGTACAGGTCGTATTATTGATGAAAGTAAATTTTATGATAGACCGATACATCCATCATTAAAAAATAGGTCATATGCAGTTGAATGGTATGTGCGTGAGAAGAGTTATTGTGTTTAATAATGATAAGGAATTTTAATAAGATTAATAATCATTTCTTTTTCATTATAGAGATTAATTCTTTCGTTAATTTGTGAGAGTTCAATTTGATTATTACTTTTATTTCTTTTTTTAATAAGATTTAAATAATCTTCTTTGGTGATTTCAGGTAATTCATATAATTTATTAATTAGATATTTTTTACTAATCATTTATTTATTCAATTGAAAAAAATTTCATAATTTTTATTAGAATTTTTTTTGATTTTGATGATAGTTGATGAAGTTATACTCATTTTATCCTTTTCCATATTTTTATGAAAAGCATTTTTGATGAGATTATGATGAAAGATGTTGATTTCGTCATCTGTGATATTAAAGAATTTATTATCCATATTAATTATAAAATCTTTATAATCATCATTAAGAATTGATGGATATTCGTTAAGAAGTTCAATAGAATAATGAATGGATTTTAGATAAATATTAAATAATTCTATAATTTGAATGAGAATAAAATAAATTGCTAATTTAAATTCATTAATTTTTGTTAATTCATTTTTATTGATATTTGTCATTTGACTAAAAATATTGATAATATTTTCTTTATCTTTATTAATAGCATTTTTGATATTAAATTTAACAATATCGAAGAAATTACTATTAGAATGTTTTTTAACTTTTGTTTTCATATAATTAGAGATATTATCATAATCATAAATTTTATAAAAAGGCAAATGAATTTTATGAATATCTACATTAACTATAAAGAATTCGAGTATTTTAACAATTCTTTTTTTTTCTTCATTAAGGATATTAATGATTTCATCTCGTTTATTTTTCAAATTTTCATCAAAATCTTTATCAATTATTTCGAATTCTTCTTGATTTTTAACAAAGGAGATTATATCAATTTTATCAGGATTATAATCAAATATGCCATCTGTTATTAGAGAAGATGAATTATTATAAAGCGATTGATTAATAATATTTTTGATATACATTAAATAAAAATAAAAAATTGTTTTTAAATATATTCGACATTTTTATAACAATCTTTAAAGTTGAAGGGATTTCTAAACGGACATCTAATTTCGATTAAATTTTCAGCATTTCTATATTTCTTCCTTTGTTCTGTTTTAAGATAATTGATGAAACAACATCGATGAATAATATTCTTATTTTTTGGATTGAAGTTGAGAGAAATTAGAGGTTGTATATTATCAATATTTTCGAGACAGATACAACATCGATATTCATCAATAATTTCTTTGAATGAAATTGGTGAGAATGGGATGTTGGTGATATTCCACGAGAATTCGCCTCTATCAATCATTTTAATAATCCTGAAACAATTAATATATTCGGTATTAATAGAATAGACGAAGTTTCTAACGAATTGAGTGCGAAATTTAATCATATCATCTGTGATTTTATTTATATATTTAGTTTTATTAGTGAAAGTCATTGTATCCAGTGGAGTTCCGGTGCAATTTGAAGGACGAATATTAATAATCCCATTATTCTTTTCCATTACGAAGATATTTGAATGAAAATCGAGATTATAGAATGGAGGTTCCGTAGTGCCTGTATATTTTTCGAATGAATAATTATCGATAATTGCGGAAGTATCACAACTAATAACATCGATATCTAATTTGATACGAACACCGGAATAACAGATTGTTTGACCGATTTTAAGTTCAATAGTTATTTTTGTATGTTTTAGATTAAGATAGGAATTGACATAATTGAAACAATTGAAATTAGGTGAATTTTCGATATTTTTTGTATAAACATAACCATTATGTAATTTAATAAATGATGTGATGTCTTCAATAAAATCAGGAACAATCATACTATTTTTAAAATAGATGTCAATATCATTTGGAATGAGAAGTCTTGCAGATGTTTCAGGATGATATTCATTATTCCAATATTGTTGTTTATCAAGTTGTTTTTCGATAAATTCATTTCGAAAATGTGTTGCGACAATTTCATCTCTAACGAGACCACCGAAAATAATTCCTTTTTTATTAAGACCAATATTCTTGATTTTATTAATTAATTGACGCTTTTCTTTGGCATAAATGATTTTGATAGTCTTATCACACATCTTGGATAATTTTCTTTAAATCAAAAAGAAAATCATTTTTTATTTCAGTTCTTTTATGAGGAAAAGGTTCAAGCATTTTTCTAATAATATTAAAGATGTTTTTATTAATATTTTTATTTATAAGGAGAATTATTTGATATAGAACAAGACCTAATTGATATATATCAAATTTATTTAAATTTAGAGAGAATTTTTTAGATTTATAGAATTTAAATAATTCATTTTTAAGATAATGATTTAATTTAATGAATTCTTTTTTATGAATTGAATTTTGGAGGTTTATGGTATTAAGGAATAGATTTAGATTAAGTTCTTCGAATGAAGAAGAATTTATTTTAAATTCACTTGGAAAATGAATAATATTATTATTATTTAAATAAGGAATATGATTAAGAAAATCATCTTTATATTTTAAAAGACCAAAATCAATAAGAACAAATTTATTATCATTAAATAAGATATTATCAATTTTAATATCAGTATGAATTAAATTATTTTCTTGAAGAATTTTAATACCTTCTATAATATGTATAAATTTTGAAAGAAATGAATGAATATCAATATTTTTATATAAAAATTGATGTAATCCACAACCACCATATTCATAAGTTATTTGAAATATTCTTTTATTTTTAGTGAATTCTTTTAATTCATTATAATCTTTTTTATGAATATCAATATCATCAAAATAAATTTGTGAATGATTTAATAATTTAATAGTAAAATTATTATTATAATCAATAGAAGATATTATTTTATGATTTTTAATTTCTTGTTTAAAATCTTGTTTATAAATGAATAATTTAGATATGGAATTTGATGTAGTATTAAATCCATTTTTAATAACAATTCCATAAGAACCTTTATCTAAAATCTTTCTTTTAATCATATTGAATAATTATAATATTTATTAATTATATTATTATTAAATTTATTAAAGAATTATTATGAGATTTATTAAAGAATTAATATGAGATATTAAAGAATTAATTAAGGAATTTATTAAGGAATTATTAAGTAATTAATTAAGGAATTTATTAAGGAATTATTAAGTAATTAATTAAGGAATTTATTAAAGATAGTAAAGAATTAATTAAGGATATTATTAATAATATTAAAGAATTATTATTAAATTAATTAAGGAATTTATTAAAGATAGTAAAGAATTAATTAAGGAAATTATTAATGATATTAAAGAATTATTATGAGATTAATTAAGGAATTATTAAGGAATTAATTAAGGAATTTATTAAAGATAGTAAAGAATTAATTAAGGAATTTATAAATTATATTAAAGAATTTTTAATTAATTAAGGAATTATTATGAGATTAATTAAAGAATAATATTAAATAATAATAAAGGATGTTTTTAATAGATGATTATTCATTACATTTGATAGATTTAGAAATAATTGATTTTAAGGATAAAGTTCTAAACAAATTATATTTAAAAATGTTGAATAATGAGATTACATATGAAAAATATTATGATGGAGATGAGAATAATTATTATTGGAATTTAATAAAACTCTATTCATTTCATTTATATATCAAATAAAAAACGATATAAAGATTAGATTTTTATATTTAAATATGCTTTCGTAGCTCAGTCGGTTAGAGCGAATGACTGTTAATCATTAGGTCGTGAGTTCAAGTCTCACCGAAAGCGATATTTCTTATTTTTTTGATTTCTTAATAATAGAAAAATGTGGTCTTATTTATTTGGTGATGATATATCAAAAATTATAAAAAAGGATGAGATAGATGAATATGGAGATTATTCGTTGGATGAGAGAAATATTGAGAGATTTTTGAGAGAATGTGATGATAAAATTCGACCGATAATAAGGAAGATAATAGAGAATACTAAATATATAAGTTTCAGGGAATTTATGAGGAGTTTATTTAAATCGACGAAGGATTTGAATGATGTTTTGATGAAGATGGATAAGAAGATTATATATTTATATGAATGTAAATGTAATAGATGGATATTTAAATATTTAAATAGGATTATTAAATATCTTAATCCAGAGATAAAAGTGAAGGTGATAAATGATATATATAAGAATTTCAAAGATGATGATTTTATAATTCTTCCTTTTGATTGTCTTCAAACTGGTTTTCAAATTACTAAAAATACGAAGATTTTATGTAATAATAATAAAAAGAAGAAGAGAATTGATATATATGTTTTAAGTCCTTATATGTCTTCTTATGGAATATATAATATGATGAATAAAGAAATGGAGCGAGAATATCATTATAAATTACATATAGGAAGTCATAATAAAATTGATGAATATTTAATAACTGAGGTATTAACATTTAAAGAGATTGAATTATTGAGTGAATATTATCCGCAAATAAGTCTCGAAGATAAATATGATAGTAATCTTGATAATATTTATTTCTTTTATTTTAATCATAAATTAGGAGATTTACATTCAACATTAACATTATTATATATGGGAGTAATCGCAAATTTTTTCAATAAAACACAATTAGAAGACAGGAGATATGTTTATTCTTATATAAATAAAGATAAAGAAAGAGAATTAGATGAAGATAAACGAGAAGAAATAGAAAGACAACATTATTTAAGAAAGAAGGAGATGGAAAGAGGTTTTAAATTACAAGTTATTCATTTAATTAAAAATTGTAATTATGTTTATAGATATTCAAATATAAATACTGAAAATCCAATATGTCCTCCACCTATTTAAATTATATATTATTATTAGATGTTTTCATTTTTATTTGAAAAAGATATAATTGAGATATTAAAAAGATATAAGATAGATAAATTAGGAGATTATTCATTAGATAAGAGGAATATAAAGAAATTTATAAAAGAAAGTGATGACGAGGTGAAAGGAATAGTTAGGAAGATAATTAAGAATACTAAATATGTTGATTTCAAGGAATTTATATAAATCTGTGAAGGATTTATTAAAGATATTGAAGAAGAATAAGAAGGAAAAATTTTATGTATATAAAACGAAAGGATTTGATAATAAATCTAATAAATGGATTTATAAATATAAATGATTAAATATTTAGAACCAAATATAAAAATTATAATGATAAATATAAAAAGATAAAAACAGATGATTTTATAATATTGCCTGATGATTGTATTTATTCAGGAAGTCAAATAAGAAATAATATAAATGATGTAATTAAAATATTTAAAAAAAATATAAATATCTATATCTTATGTCCGTATATATCTTCACAAGGAATATCACGAATTTTATATAAAGATAGTGAAATTCCATATGATTATAAAATATTTATAAGTAAAAATATAAATATAAATAAATATGTGATAAATAAATTTTTAAATATAGAAGAAATAAAAATAATAAGTAGTTATTATGGAAATTTACAAATTAAAGATATTATAAATGATGATGATGATATTTATTATACAGATTTTAGTGGAATTTATTTAATTTATTTTAATCATAAATTAGCGGATTATGCTTCAACAATTTCATTATTTTATATAGGTGTTGTTCCAAATAAATATAATAAGAAAATTTTTGAGAAACGAGTGAAAACAGGAAATAAAGGAAAACTTAATTTTCAAATAATTCCTTTAATTTCCAAATGTATTTATAACAAATCTAATATAAATGTTAATAATCCCATATGTCCTCCACCACCTTATAAAAGGATTTAAAGAATAAATTTTATAAATAATTATACTTCCATAGCTCAGTTGGTAGAGCATACGACTAATAATCGTAGTGTCGTGAGTTCAATCCTCACTGGAAGTATATTTTTTTATTTTTTTTTAATTATTAGAAATAGTAATGTCAAGAGTTCAACCAATTCCTTTAAGAATTGAGGGAGAAAGATTATTAGAGAAAAATGATATAAATGTTGTTGCGTTTATAATAAGTTTTTTTACATTTTTAAAAAAATTTAATATGTGTTTTTTGAGTGGTTCAATCATATTTGAGGATAATAATAATAAGTTATATAATTTATTAACATATGGATATATAGGTATTACGGATGAAATATGTGATAAAAGAAGGAATTTATCAAAACCACATACAACATTAACGCATAATGAAGTATATAAAAAGGAAGGTGTAAAAAGTGTTGAAAAATGTTTTTCATTAGATAAGACGAGTAGTTTATTTGAAATGTTTTCATTTCATAGATGTAATGAAAATAAATGTTTTAAGATGGAATTTATTTTTCATCATAAATTACAATATTTATGTGATGTTTTTTCATTATCATCAAGTAAATCTAATATTTCACATAAACAAGTGATATTATATTATAGATTTGAATATAAAGGAAGAAAATATTTATTTGTAAAATTGGAAAGTAATCCTATGAATTCATTAAGTCATTTAAAAAATTTGATGGATAAAAAAAGAAAGGATACATATGATAAACGACGAGAAAATGAAAATGCGTATGAAGATGATTTGAAAGAAAAAGATGATAATTTTTATAAATTATTATTACAAAAGACAAAAGAAATATATAAAAATCTTATTCTTGAAAGGATAAATGAATATAATAGAACATTAAGAACAGGAAGAGAATTGTTTATATTTGAAGAATTGAAGGAATTATTATTAGGAGAATTATTAGATATTAATATTAAGAAACTTCAATTATTTATTGAAAATCCTTTTTTTCAAGTTTAAAAAAATGATTTTATTTTTATTAAAGATTTTAAACGAATGTCTTTGGAGAATTTAATGAAATCTTATTTAAAATCATTAAATTCGAATGAAGATGCTGTGAAGAATTTAACGGAATTGAATATGATATTAAAAGAGAAACAAAATAATTCATTAGAAGATGAATTGAAAAGAAAAATAAGATTATTAGATTTGCGAACCAAGGTTATAAATAGTCAAATTGAAAAAAAAATAAAAGAACTTAATAATTTATATTAAATTTGTATTATAAATTAAAAAAACTAAAAAAAAATGATAATAAAAATACAATCTTATTTTTATCCTGAATAAAGATGACATACATCGCTTCTAATGGAGAACTTTATGACGACGAAGAAATCTTTGCCGTTGTTGAGGATTTATATGAGGATATTCAGGATCACAGTTCTTTCTATGACGAAATTGCTTTGTCTTGGGAGATGCGTTTGAGGTTGTGAAAGGGGTGTTGGAGGGCGTCCATATCATCATTTTTTGGACTTTTATTTATTTTAAATTAGATTGAATATGTTTATTAAATAAATATTATTTTTGTTTTTTATATTTCATTATATCATATTGAAATTTATATTGTTTGTTAATATTTCATTAAAAAATTATAATAAATAGAATTGATATTATTTTAATTTTTTAATATCTATAATATATTTAATTACAAATATTAATTTAATGAATTTTAATATATTTAATTATTAAAACTTATTATATCTTTTAAATTTCAATATATTTGATTATAAAATTCTAATGTTGCGTAGGCAACAGACGTCGATTTAAACAAATAATAAATGTTTTATATTTCATTAAAAAATTATAATAAATAGAATTGATATTATTTTAATTTTTTAATATCTATAATATATTTAATTACAAATATTAATTTAATGAATTTTAATATATTTAATTATTAAAACTTATTATATCTTTTAAATTTCAATATATTTGATTATAAAATTCTAATGTTGCGTAGGCAACAGACGTCGATTTAAACAAATAATAAATGTTTTATATTTCATTAAAAAATTATAATAAATAGAATTGATATTATTTTAATTTTTTAATATCTATAATATATTTAATTACAAATATTAATTTAATGAATTTTAATATATTTAATTATTAAAACACATTATATCTTTTAAATTTCAATATATTTGATTATAAATTCTAATGTTGCGTAGGCAACAGACGTCGATTTAAACAAATAATAAATGTTTTATATTTCATTAAAAAATTATAATAAATAGAATTGATATTATTTTAATTTTTAATATCTTTAATATATTTAATTACAAATATTAATTTAATGAATTTTAATATATTTAATTATTAAAACACATTATATCTTTTAAATTTCAATATATTTGATTATAAATTCTAATGTTGCGTAGGCAACAGACGTCGATTTAAACAAATAATAAATGTTTTATATTTCATTAAA
>Ga0247840_10002626_pt1 | contig 31705 bp, 26 predicted proteins | sample LaCruzMarch2015__FD_192404 | JGI IMG/M metagenome (GOLD analysis project Ga0247840, IMG submission 192404) | Freshwater microbial communities from meromictic Lake La Cruz, Castile-La Mancha, Spain - LaCruzMarch2015_17m | ecosystem: Environmental > Aquatic > Freshwater > Lake | place: Spain...
GATGAGCGCGACACTTCCTTTGGCTGCGGCTTTCAACGCGAACGTCAATCCGGCGATGCCGCTGCCGATGACCACGTAATCAAATTCTCTCATGGGTTCGAGGGGAGGGGGATGTTGTCGATGAGTCTGGTGGTGCCGAGAAAAACCGCTGCTGCGAGACGGCCCGGAAATTTCCGACTCGTCAAGGGCTGGAGGGTTTCCGCATGAACCGCCTCAATGTAGTCGATGCGTGCGCCGGGAATCGCAGCGATCAGCCGGGCGGCGGTCGATTCCGCCGCGGAAGGGGATTTTTTCCCGGCACCTGCCTGCAGCGCCGCATGGATGCGGGGTGCGAGCGCGCGTTCTGAAGGAGACAGGTAAGTATTCCTTGAGCTCGTTGCCAGGCCGTCAGATTCGCGCACCGTCGGGTGACCGATCACCCCGACAGGAAAATTCAGATCGCGGACCATCCGTCTCAGGACAGCCAACTGCTGCCAGTCCTTTTCACCGAAGAGGGCATGTGTGGGCTGAACGATGAGAAACAATTTGGCAACAACCGTGCAGACTCCGCGGAAATGCCCCGGCCGTGAGCGACCGCACAGGCTTTTTGAGAGCAGGGACTCGTCCACAAAAATCGAACCGTCCTCGGAATACATCTCCTCAGGGGAAGGGACAAACACGGCGTCCGCCCCGGCATTCCGGCAGACCTCGAGGTCGTTTTTCAGCGGTCTCGGATAGGAGGAAAAATCCTCCTTCGGGCCGAACTGGATGGGGTTGACAAAGATGGATACGACAACGCTTCCGTCCTGGCCTGCGAGTTTCCGGGCGGCGCGGACCAGTGCGGCGTGCCCGGAATGAAGCGCCCCCATGGTCGGCACAAACGCCACACGTCCCCGGCAGTTTTTCCGCCATGTGCGGAGCGATGCGATGGATTTGGCGACCTTCATGTCAGGGTGACCCGAAAGCGCAAGCCGCCGGCTATTCTAGTTTGCGGGAGAAGAAGCAGGCGGTGCGACAGGAGCTGGAGCAGCCGGTGTCGTGGCTCCGGCGGATGCCGGTGCCGGCACAGGCAGGGCCGCTTGAGGGATCGGGGCATCGAGCAGGCTTTTCTGGATCGATGTTTTACCAGACGCGGTCTTCGCGGTGAGAATAGAAAGCAGGAGCGTGATTACAAAGAATGCCAGGGCCAGCCATGTTGTGAACTTGGCCAGAACGTGGGTCGTCTGGGCCCCAAAAATGTTTTCGGTAACTCCTCCCCCGAAAGCCGCCCCCAGTCCCTCGCTGCGAGGGCGCTGCATGAGCACGACAAAGATGATCAGAAGGCACACGAGAATGTGCAGCACGACAAGGACTGGCAGAACGATAGACATACAGAACTGATTAGAATAAATCCCCTGGAGTCCCTTGTAAAGCCGGCGCTCAAAGAAATTTTATCATGCAGAAGATCACGAGAAATGTCAGCAGGACGGCAATCGGGAGAACGATAAAGTTGATGACCCGGTAGCGGCCTTTCCGGCGGCTTCTGAAGAAGTGGAGGAACCGTCGCCCCGCACGGCTTTTGACCTGTGGGAGAACAGAGGGATCCGGGCCGGGGTTGCCCGCGGTTTTCAGAGGGTCGTGAAAAGGGATTTTCGGAGCTTTCGGGCGGATCCTGTTTCCTCGTTCCCAGATGGGCTCTTCGGGTGCGAGGTGGAGGCGCGGAGCCGGTTCACCGCCGACCAGGGTCTCCTTGCGCGGAGAGATGGCGATTTTCTCTCCTGAAGGCTTTCCCTGCCTGATGTTTTCTTCACCGGACGTGGGTGGTTCCATAGTGAAAAGACGTATTCAGTGTAATTCAATTGCCTGTCTTTTTGAATTCCTCGGGAAATTTCTCCAGGAAGCTTTGCGTCGGCCAGGAACATGCCTCGCCGAATGCGCAGACCGTGCGTCCTGCGATGTTGTCCGCGACATTCTTCAAGTTGCGGGGATCCTCAGGGACCGAGCCACCAGCGAGCATGCGCGTCGTCATCTTGGACATCCAGAGGCTTCCTTCGCGGCACGGGGTGCACTGGCCGCAGCTTTCGTGGGCATAGAACTGATTCAGATTGTTCAGCGCCCAGAGCATATCGCGGGAATCATCCAGGACCATGACGCCGGCACTTCCGATCATGGTGCCGACCGACTGCAGGCTTGAGGCATCCATGACGACATCGAGCATGGGGATTTCCTTCTCGGTCATCGTGCCGTCCGCCCCCTTGACCTTCAGTTTGTAGGTTTCGTCCGCGCGCATGACTTTCGCGGAACTGCCTCCCGGGATGACCGCCTTCAGCGAGCGTCCAGGTTTGAGTCCGCCGCAGACGTCGAAGATCAACTCGCGCAGGGTCACTGCTCCGCAGGGCATTTCGTATGTTCCGGGGCGCATCACATCTCCACTGACGCACATTGTGCGGGTGCCGCCGTCGCCGGGCGTTCCCATTTTTGCATATTCCGCAGCGCCGAGGCGGAGGATGTGCTTCACATGGCAGAGCGTCTCGACGTTATTGACGATCGTTGGCTTCATGTAGAGGCCGAGGACAGCTGGGAAGTAAGGGGGCTTGATGCGGGGGTAGGGGCGTTTTCCCTCGAGTGATTCCAGCAGACTTGTTTCTTCGCCGCAGATGTAGGCGCCGGCTCCCTGGTGCACGAAGATGTCCAGATCGAAACCGGAGCCGAGTATGTTTTTGCCAAGAAAACCTTTCGCGCGCGCCTCCTTGATCGCATTCCAGACGATGCGGGCGGCGTGGGGAAATTCACAACGGATGTAGATGTAGGCGAGGTGCGTGTTGGTTGCGAACGCGGAGATCGCGAGGCCCTCGATGAGCTGGTGGGGATCCTGGTGGAGGATATAGCGGTCCTTGAATGTCCCCGGCTCGGATTCATCCCCGTTGACAACGATGTAGTGGGGCTTGCCGTCGTCGTATTTGATAAAGCTCCACTTCGTGCCGCACGGGAAGCCAGCGCCGCCGCGTCCGCGAAGGTTCGCCGCTTTGACGGCATCGATGATTTCGGACGGCTTCATCGCCAGCGCCTGTTTCAGAGACTCGTAGCCGCCATGAGCCAGGTAGGTCGTGATATCGGGAGCGTAGCCCGGCTTGCTGATGTTTTCGAAAATGATGCGCCGCTCCTTCGGATGCGGGGTCGTGAGAAAATTGGCCATGGTTACTTGAGTTTTTCGACGAGGGCGGGAATGTCGGCGGCGTTGATATTTTCCACCAGGTCATCGTTGATGAGGGCGACGGGGGCACTCCCGCAACTGGCAAGGCACTCGACGAACTCAACGCTGAATTTTCCGTCAGCCGTCGTCGGGGGAGCAGACCCGAACCCATGATGCTCGGAATGCGGGTTGAGCCCCACCGCCTCGCAGAATTTATCCTTCACGTCGTAGCTCCCGGCCATCGCGCAGGCGAGCGTGCGGCAGACGCGGATGACCGTGCGGCCCGCCGCTTCGCGCCGGAACCATGGATAAAAGGTGACCAGTTCGAGAATGTTGATCGGGGTGAGGTCCAGCTTCGCGGCGATCCACTCGACCCCGCTGTCGTCCACAAAACCGAATTGGTTCTGCCAGAGATGAAGGAGCGGCAGGGATGCGCTGCGCTTCGAGACAGGATAGTGGCTCACCAGTTCATCGGCTTCACCCTCAAATGCGGCCGTCAACTGGTCGGCTTGTCGAGTCGTCATTTCGATCATGCCGTGATTACTCCGTTTTTCTTTCGTCCGCATCAAGCAAAACGATTCTGTAAATGCCGTATGGGAAGCAGATCGATCCGTTTTGAGCCGTTTTCCATCGCGATCGCGCCATTCCAATGCTTCGCAATGGGCTGGGAATGGGCGTCGGGAATGGGTTGCCAGCGAGGATAGAACACGGAAGAGTGGACCGATGCACCGTGTGGGATTCTGGGTTTGCTCTGCACTGGTATTTTCCAGCATGGTGGGGACAGGCGTTTTCACGAGTTTGGGATTTCAGGCAGCGGTGCTTCCCTCGCCTTTTGTGATCCTTTCATTATGGGTGGTTGGCGGAGTTGTGGCGCTGTGCGGAGCGCTGAGCTATGCGGAACTGGCGGCGGCGCTGCCGCGATCGGGAGGCGAGTATCATTTTCTCTCCAGGATTTTTCATCCTGCACTTGGCGTGATGGCGGGCGTGGTTTCTGTGTTTGTGGGGTTTTCGGCCCCGCTGGCGCTGGGCGGAATGGCATTCGGAAGCTATTTTTCGCGCGCGTTTCCGGTAGTTCCGCCGGGAGTGGCTGCACCGGCCGTGATTGTGTTGCTCGCCGTGGTGCACGGGTTGACCCTTGGGTTCAGCGGAAGGTTTCAAGTGGCGGCGACGCTGTTCAAGGTCACACTGATCGTCGGATTTCTGGCAGCGGGTTTTTTCCTTGCTGAGGGCGCGGATTTTCATCCGGTCCGGGGGGACCTTGGGTTGGTTGCGAGTCCGGCATTTGCGGTGTCACTCATGTTCGTAATGTATTCCTACTCGGGCTGGAATTCGGCGGTATATATTGCAGGGGAAGTCAAAGATCCGGCCCGCGTGCTTCCAGGCGCGCTCACGGCGGGGACTCTGGTGGTGATGGTGCTCTATGTCGGGTTGAATGCGGTGTTTCTGGCCAGCGCCCCCTTGTCGGAAATTCAGGGAAAAATTGAAGTCGGCGAGGTTGCGGCGCGGCATCTCTTTGGCGTTGCCGGCGGGCGGCTGATGTCCGGAATCATTGCAGCGGGGTTGATCGCGGCGCTGAGTGCGCTGACCTGGGCCGGTCCGCGTGTGGCGCAGGTGGCCGGTGAGGATTTCCGCGAGTTATCCTGGTTTGCCCGCAAGTCGGGTGCAGGAATCCCGGTGCAGGCATTGGTATTCCAGACGGTCGTCGTGATGGTCCTGCTGGTCTCGGGATCTTTTGAATCTGTGCTCCTGTATGCGCAGTTCGCCTTGGTCGCCTGTTCCTGCCTGACAGTTGTCGGGATGCTTGTATTGCGCTGGAGGGAGCCGGCTCTTCCCCGTCCGTTTCTCTGCCCGCTGTTTCCTCTTCCTCCGCTCATCTTCCTTGCCGTGGGGCTTTTTTCTTTAGTCTACACGCTGGCCGTGAGGCCCGTTCAGGCCGGAGCCGGCATTTTGACTTTGGCTGCCGGGGTTTGTCTGTATTTTGTCGTCAGGAAAAAATGATCGCGACGAGGTGTTCTGCAGCTGCCTTCCTGCTGTTGTTGTCGAGCCCGACCGGGTTTTCGCAGGATTTGCGCCGCGCGCTTCCTGTTGAGGTGGCCCGTGCACCAGTCAGTCTGAACGAGGAGGCCAGGTTTCTTGCAGGCTACCCGCTGCCGCCGGACAGTCCGCTCGGGCGAATTCAATCGAGCTCCGCGGGAAAAGTGCATGCGGCGGCATTCGAGAGGCTTTGGGCGCGTTACAACGAGCATCGATTTATTCCAATGCGAGCATGGTCCGCCGCCGAGCTCAGCCCCCGGATACTTCCGACCGCCCCGGTGCTTTATTTTTTTTCCGGTCCGGACGCGATCTCAGCACTGGCGTTGTATCCTTTTGCCCCGGATTACTTGCTTGGAGGACTCGAGCCTGTGGGGGCTTTGCCTGCTCCTGAATCGCTGCCGCGGGACCGCCTCAACCTCGCGCTCGACAATTTGCGGGGTTCCACGGACGTCATTCTCTCTTACGGCCACTTTATCACGAAGGAGATGAAGGATGATCTGGAGGCAACGGAGTTCCGGGGCGTGTTGCCGGTGGTGCTTGCCTTTATTGCCATGACAGGTGGGGAGGTCCTGGAATATTGCTATTTCCGGATCGATCAGGAGGGATACGCGCAGGACACGGGAAGGAGCAACTCCGATGGGAAGGCCAGCGGTGTGAGGATCACCTTCCGGAAAGATGCGGCCTCCCCGCCGCAGAGAATCCACTACGTCCAGGCGGATGTTGCCAATGACAGCCCGAAGTCACGGGACAGTTTCCTGCGGTGGGCGGAGAGGTTCGGAAACGGGAACGTGTATCTCAAGGCGGCATCTTATCTCATGCATGAAGCATCGTTTTCAGGAATCAGGGATTTTTTACTGCGGCAGGCGGCATCCGTCCTGCAGGACGACTCCGGCATTCCATTCTCCTACTTTCAAAATGGTGACTGGAGGTGCTATTTTTTCGGGGCATACACCGGCACGCTGGATCTCTTCAAAAAATACCATCAGGCGGATCTTGATCACGCGTTCCAGGCTGCGGGGGTGCCGCTGGCTTTTGGCACAGGATACAAATGGAAGGAGGGGGAGTCGAATCTGCTGCTGGCGATCCGCCAGGCACCTCCCCGGGCGGAGCCTGTCGCAGAACCGCTCGCGCCGGTGGAACCTGCTGTGATTACCCGTCCCGTCTACTGAACAGAGCGTTCAAAAAATCCGGGTCGCGGAATTTTCCCGGCAGGCCTGTGCGGACAATCACGGTTCGCAGGGAAGGGATCACGTAAACCCTCTGCCCGCCGGTCCCGGCCATGCAGACGAGATCGGTGGGGGCGTTCTTTGAAATGCACGTGGAATGCCACTCGCTTTTAGAAAGCCCGGAGTGGATGGCCTCTTCGATGTCCCTTTCCTTCGCGCGGGCTCCGGCGGTCTGATTCAGCCAGAACCCCAGTCCGTAACAGGGGTTGGCGTTGGTTCCCTGTAACGCCTCACGAAATTTTGACGGCGGGATCAGTGGCGTGAAACCTCGAGCGCGCCCGCGGTCCAGCACGAACCGGCCCGCTTTCAGGAGTTCCTGAGGAGATAGAAAAGCCCCTGCCGATAGAAAGAGGTTGCCTGAGCGGTCGGTTCGCCAGCCAGCCGGATTGATGCCAGCCTTTTCCAGGAAAATTCTGAGCGAGTTCCGCCCGGAAGGTTTATCAAATCCGGGGACACTCGCGAGAAGCTCGTAATGTGAGGGGCCGTAAGCGAACTGCGTCCCTGGGGCAGCATCGCATTTCAAAGTCGCAGCCGACTTCCGGACATCCTTTAATCCTGGGGCATACAGGCGGTTGTATCCGGTCGCAATTCCTGACGTCTGCGAAAGGAGATGGCGGACAGTGACTCCCGGTATTGCATTTTTCGGGCCGGCCTGGTCGGAAAGCCGGATCTCCGGAGTTGCAAGGCAAGCCATGGCGACAAGGCTTTTCGTGATACTGAATCCTGGAAGAGTCGATCCTCTGGACACCCCCTTGGAATATTCCTCAAGCATGAGCTTTCCATTCCGGTAGATCAGCAGGGCGGTTCCTCCATGCTTCCGGGAGTATGACGCCGCGGAAGCGGTGTCCCATCGGGTCTCCCCGCCGACCGCATGAGCCAAGCCGCCTGCGATGAGCGCAATGGCGATGAACCCGGCGATCCGTCGGAAACGCGGAGAGCGCATTGTCAGGCGCTGAGAGCGGCCCGTTTCCGTCGGGGAAGAATTCCCGCTGGCAGGAGCGCGTCCGCATCGGATGTCTTCATGCGATAAAGCAGTGACCCGGTCCAGATGCCCCAGCCTGCGTGCCAGCCCTGCCCGCAATTTGCGCACTTGATGCTTTTCTCCAATCCGGGAACCCAGGGATTTTCACTCTTGCAGTGCGGGCAGATGCTCACGAAGGCGGGCTGGGTTTGAAGGTGGGTGTCAGCCAGCTTTTCGACCGGAACATCCAAGTCTCCGGCCTCCATGTTCAGTTCGAAATTCCGCTCACGGCTGCATCGCTCGTAATATCGTTTTTGGGCGGCATCCAGAAGTTTGGCAACCCCCCCGGCATTGAGGAACCTCCGGTCCCGGCGGTCGTGCATCATATGCAGGGCAAGCAAGAGCTTCATTTTCGCCTTGGTTGTCAGCCCGATGTTCTGGTCGGCGGCGAGGACGCTGAACATTTCTGCGATTTCCGGTGGCGATGGATGGGAGAACTGGATGGTTGCCCGGAACATCTCCTCCATCTCCGTTGAGTTGCAGACAACCGGCCTGACGCTATCCCGGGGTCCGGTGAAAATCAAAATGGTATCCGCACCGCAGGCTTCGATCACCTGACGGAGGATTTCGCGGGTTCGCGAGTAGGAGAGTTTGGCATCCCTGCGGTCCATCGGTTCGGGGGCGTGGAGCATGAGAATGCCGCCTCGCGCGGATCCGACGATCCCGGGAACCGTTGTATGCCCGAGCAGGAGGCTTTCCATGCTGCCTTCCACAACAGCCCCCTTGCCATCGAGCAGTCCCAGAGCGTTTAAAGCCCTTGAAAGAAGGACCGCCGCATGGCCGCGACCGCTTCCTTCTGGTCCTTCAAAAATGCAATGGAACTTCAGGGGCGCAACCGGCAGCCCCCGCTCCCGCCTTTGGATTGCCGCATGCGCCTGATGCAGGATGGTTTCCATGATCGCCTTGGAGTCACTCATGCCGATCACCTTGTGAATTTCCGCGAGAGCCGAAGTAAAGACTTCATCCTTTGCGGGGTTATCGTTTGGCGAGTCAATCTGTCGGGTGACGTTCCCCCCCTTGATATCCACATCTAGACCTGCGGAGCCGTCACAATCGCAATAATTCAGTGCGGCCGTGACATTCTCCAACGTCAAATGAGCGTAAGCCGTCGAGGACTGATCCCGAAACAGGCACTCGTGCATCTGCAGTGGGCCTCCCCCGCGCATCATGAATCCGCCCAGCAGTTGCTGCTCGAACCTGCAGAAGAAAAAATTGACTTCCTTGCACGAATCGAGGTGCACGCCCAACTGGTTTTCAATGAATAGGCTCCCCGAGCAGAAAATGGTCGCCCCCTCGCCGTGAAGGCCCGCCCCGGGCACATCCGGGTTGGTTCCCGAGGATCCCTCGATCCGCGAATGCAGGATATCCATCGTGGAATCCTTTCCTGCAAACACCCCGACATGGCAGCCGACTACCGCCGTGCCGAAGATTTCGCTCCGCGCTCCATTTGTGATAGAAAGCCCCGTATCAGCATGATCCAGCAGGCAGGATTCCATGTAGAGCGAAGCGTCACGGCCATCGACTTCGATTCCGCCAGACACCTGAGCGTTTGATAGGATCACACATCCACGGCTCTGCTGGATCGCAAGATCCCCATCCTCCCCCGGCAGAATATGAATTCCTGACAGCCAGAGGCACACATCGCTGTCGACGACGAGGGCTGGCTGTTGGGCGGTTCCTCTGAGTATTACGGTTCCGGGCCGCAATGCGCGCAGCATCAGGGATCTGGTGGTGGGGGGGGCGGGGTATTCGCCGGGCGGCAGAATAATGCAATCGTCGCGATGGGCTTTCCGAACCGTGCTCAAATACGCTCTCAGCGGCGTGGAGCCATCCTCTGGCTCCTGCAACACCACATCCCGCGTTTTTGAGGCGGGGTGGAGTTTTTCCAGAAGGGCAGGGAGGGCGGCTTTACGGAGGACTGACTTCATTGAAAATGGACAACAACACCCCGTCGCACAGGGCGGAATTTACCCCAATATGCGGCACGACAGACAAAAAGTCCACACCGCATTGCGCGTGAGTGTGCGGCCATTTTCCATATTGCTTTTGTCTGTCTTCGGGAGCAACTTGTGCCTACTTTCAGCAGATCTACTTTCCCATGAGCCAAGCCACAAGCACTCTCGACCAACTCAAATCCTTCACCACGGTTGTTGCTGACACCGGAGACTTTGAATCCATCCGGAAATATACGCCGCAGGATGCGACCACGAACCCGACTCTGATATTCAAGGCCGTGCAACAGCCGGAATACCGGCACCTTCTTGAGAAGGTTGTTGCGGAAAACCGGGGGAACCCGCTTGCGGGGGAGGCCCTGATCCGAAAAATCATCGATGACCTTCTGATTGCGTTCGGCCGTGAGATCCTGTCCATCGTGCCGGGAAGAGTGAGCACTGAGGTGGACGCCCGCCTGTCCTTCGACACGGAGCTGACGATTGAAAAGGCGCGCTACCTGATCGGGCTTTACGAGAAAGCCGGCACTTCCCGCGAGCGGATCCTGATCAAAATCGCCTCGACGTGGGAGGGCATCCGGGCTGCCGAAGTCTGCGCCAAGGAGGGAATTCATTGCAACCTGACCCTTTTGTTTTCCATGCCCCAGGCGATCGCGTGTGCGGATGCGGGGGTGCGTCTGATTTCTCCGTTTGTCGGACGGATCTACGATTACTATAAATCCACCACGGGAAAGGAATTTTCCGGAGCCGATGATCCCGGGGTCCAATCCGTGGGGCACATCTATTCGTATTACAAAAAGTTCGGATACGGGACGCAGGTCATGGGCGCAAGCTTCCGGAATGTCGGACAGATCACTGAACTCGCCGGTTGCGATCTGCTGACGATCAGTCCCGATTTGCTCGAGGAACTCCAGAATTCCCGGAGTGTGCTCACCCGCAAGCTGGATCCGGCATTGGCGGCGAAAGAGGATATCGAAAAAATTTCCCTCGATGAGAAGTCCTTCCGCTGGATGCTCAACGAGGATGCCATGGCGACCGACAAACTGGCCGACGGGATCAGAAAGTTTGCCGCCGACATTGTCAAATTGGAAGGGATTGTAGCAAAACACTTATGAAACCGAACCTGTTAGCCTCCGTATTCCTGTTGAGCTTTGCTCTCGCCGCAGCGCCCGTGCGCGCGGATGATACCACCTCACTATTGCCGGGCTCCTTGCCGGTTCTCCTCGGCAACCAGTCTGTCCGAAAGGATCTCGGGCTCACGAAGACCCAGTGTGACAAACTGGATAAAATCCGTTCCGCCTACAAGGCCGATGCCCGATTGATCACTACCCGACACCCGGAGACAGCCGTGGAGCGGAAGGCTGCGAATACGACGCTCGCCGGACTCAATTCCAGCTACAACGCGAAAGCCGTCGCAGTTCTGACGCCGGAGCAAAAATTGCGTCTCGAGCAGATCGGTCATCAAACCCTGGGAGGGTGGATGCTTTTTCAGCCGCACATCCGACAAAAGCTTGCAGTGACCAAGCCGCAGGAGTCGGCAATCGAGAGGATTCGGGTTGAGGCAGAGACCTTTGCCGGGATCGTCAACCAGGATTTTGAGAACGGCGAAATCGACCTGCAGGACCGGCTGCAAAGCCTGCGCGAATGGCGTGTGAAAGCGTCTGACAGGCTTAAAAAGATTCTTACTCCCGACCAGAGGAAGTCGTTGAACCAGATGCAAGGCGAGCAGTTCAAACCTGCGTAAGGACCACCGATGCACTCCCCCCAGAACATCCTGCAGCCACCTGCAAATTGAAATTTCCAATAGAGTTTTCCCAGGAACATCCCTGTAAGTGAAAATCACGCTGAGCACCCCAACGACCCCTCTCAGGGATGCTTTTTATGTTGGGCTTTCAGTGCTCCTTTGCTTTATCGCGTCCGCCTACTTTATTTACAGTCAGGCGAGTGCGAGGAACAACATCCACAACCGCCAGCGCCTGGAGGCGATTGCCTGGCGGACGGCCAACCTGCTCAACTCCTCCGAGCATTCCAGAGTCGCGGCCATACCGCCGGGAAAAATTGATTCGAAGGAATACCTTCAGCTGCAGAAACCGGTGAGAGAGGCGAAGGAAGAAGAGCCGATTCTTTCCCGCATCTACACGGTCGCATTCGACAAGGAAACGCCCCGGATGGTTATCGACAGCGAGGGATTCCCGGCCCGCACATGGGAGCGGCTTCCGCTGCAGCCCGGAAAAAGCGGGGATTTCAGCAAGGAGACACTGTATTACTGCGCGCTCTCGGTCTACAACACGGGCAAAGGTTGGGTTGGGGAAATCTCGTATCCGGGTTCCACGGAGTCCTTCGTCCTCGCGATGGTTCCGGTCTTTGTCGCACCCGATGTTCCTTCCGGAGTTTTGGTTGTCGAGTCCACCGCTGACCGCCTCCAGCCAACGCTCGCTTCGCTCAGGTCGGCGGCCATTTCCTCGGTCCTCATCGGGGCGGTTGTTTCCCTCACGGTTGCGCTGGCGGTTTATTCCTACCGCCGCAGGAACCTTGCGGATGCCAATCTTCTTGCGACAGTGGAGCGAACCGAGAGCGCTTTGATTGACGCGATTGGCGAGGCCATATACCGGTTCGACCCTCTCTTCGATGTCCTTTCCTGGCAGGGAAATTTTGCGGATCTGGGATGGCCGGAGGCAAAGCACATCCCGCGGAGCCGGAAGGATTGGCTTGCATGCGTCCACCCCGAAGACGTTGCCCTTTGCCGGGAGGCCTGGAATGGATCCAATGGTCCGAAATGGAATGTCGAATACCGGATCATTGGAAAGAACGGACATGTGAACTGGCTGCTCGACCGTGGCCAGTATGTCGAGATGAACGGTCGCAAGACGATCGCTGTCGGGACGATTCTGAATCTGACACCCCTTCGCGAGACCGAGAGGCGCCTGCGCGATGTCGTGGACGCAGCCGGGGAATACATCTGGGAGGTCGACTCAAACGGGCATTACACATACCTTTCGGAGCGGGTTGTGGATGTGCTTGGGTATCCTCTTGAGAAGCTGATCGGCCAGCATCCGCTGTCCTTCGTGCCTGCGGAGGATCTCGAGGAGGTTCGGGCAAAATCTCTGGAAATAAACGCACAGCAGAGGAATTTCAGGGACTTCGAACACAGGATGCTTCGCGGGGATGGAAAAATAATCTGGCTGAGCATTAATGGCGTTCCTGTCAACAGTATCACCGGGCAGGTGACGGGATACCGCGGGGCCGGGCTTGACATCACAGTCAGAAAATCCGTCGAGCAGGAACTCATACGCGAAAAAGAGGCAGCCCAGGCTGCGGACCGCGCCAAGAGCGAATTTCTGGCGGTGATGAGCCACGAGATCAGGACACCTTTGAACAGCGTGCTGGGCTTCGCTGACCTCCTCAACGAGACCGCCCTTGACGAGGCCCAAAGTGAACATGTCGACATGATCCGTCGCAGCGGGGACGCCCTGCTCATGCTCCTCAACGATATCCTGGATTTTTCCCGCATCGAGTCGGGGAAGATGCCGATCCAGCCTTCTGCGGTCGAGATCCGCTCGTGCTTGCGCGATGTGGCCGATCTTTATCGCGCAACCGCCCAGTCGAAGGGGGTCTCCATCCATCTCGATGTGGACGAGTCTGTCCCGAAGGCGCTGTGCACCGACCCGGGGCGGCTCCGCCAGATCCTGCTGAACCTGATAGGCAATGCTGTCAAGTTCACCCCTGCCGGAGAGGTCCGCATTTCAGCAAAAAGCGGGGACAAAGACACCCGCGATGGCCGGTTTCCGCTGTTGATCGAGGTATCGGATTCGGGGATCGGAATTCCTCCTGACCGAATCAGCAGGCTCTTCAAGCCGTTCTCGCAGGCGGACTCTTCCACGACGCGGCGTTTCGGCGGCACTGGTCTGGGCCTGGCGATTTGCAAGCGGCTTTCCGAACTCCTCGGCGGAGATGTTTTCCTCAAAAAGTCTTCCGCATCGGGGAGTGTTTTTGCTGTGGAACTGCCGCTGGTTGCACTTCCAGTTGCGGATGAGCCGACCGGCGGGGTTGAATCCCCCGACAACGAACTTGATGAGGCCCGCAAGCAGAGCCTCCGCGTTCTTGTTGTCGAGGACAATCCGGTCAACAGCATGCTGGCTCAACGAATGCTTAGCTCCCTGGGCTTCTCCAGCGACTCGGAAGAGAACGGTCAAGCCGGGGTGCAGCGTCACGAAAAGGAGCCATTCGACATCATTTTTATGGACCTCCAGATGCCAGTGATGGATGGGCTGGAGGCGGCGGCGATGCTCCGCAAATTCGAGTCAACTCACCCGGAAGTTCCGCCAGCCTACATCATTGCACTGACTGCGGACGCGATGACAGGCGACCGGCAGCGGTGCATTGAGGCCGGGATGAACGACTATCTGAGCAAGCCGATCCGCAGATCGGAGATGGCTGCCGTCTTGAAAAAGGCCGGCGAAACGCTGGGTAAAATGCGGGGTGCCTGAAGCCGTTGTGACCGCTCCACCGTGCGGGAAATCGGAGCTTTGCCCTGAGAGCGCGGAGGGCTAGGATGTCCCGCGTGATCTTCGACACCCTCAGGTCCGCGATGGACCTCTATACACACCTGCCGCGCTATCGGGAGATTCTTTCGATCCTCTTCAAATACGGCTTTGCGGATGTGTTGCGGCTGGTGGCGCTCCAGCACATCTTGCGGATTGAGGATGCGACGATCCGCAAGCATCCCGATGATGCGATCCTCTCCAAGCCTCTGCCGGTGAGGCTCCGCCTCGCGCTTGAGGAACTCGGCCCGACATTCATCAAGTTCGGGCAGATCCTCAGCAGCCGTCGGGATTTGATCACCGATGATTATTTCATCGAGCTGACAAAACTCCAGTGTGGGGTTCCTCCGTTTCCGGCAGCCGAAGCAAGGAAGATCGTCGAGCAGGAGCTCGGTCAGCCGATGAACCGCCTCTTCTCCCATTTCGGGCAGGAGCCGATCGGCAGTGCGAGCATCGCCCAGGTCCATAAGGCGACACTGTCGGACGGCACCCCTGTGGCTGTCAAAGTCCAGAGGCCGGACATCGAAAAAACGATATCGCTCGATGTCGCAATCCTGCACGACCTCGCCAAATTCGTCGAGAAGCACGTCCCCGAGTCCGCTGGTCTGAATCCCACCGGCGTTGTCGAGGAGTTCACAGAAACTCTGCAGCGTGAGCTCGACTTTGAAAACGAGGCATCCAACGCGGAGCGATTCGCCGAGCAGTTCGAAGGCAATGCCGCCATCCGTGTTCCTGCCATTTACCGGGACCGATCCAATGCCCGGGTGCTGACGATGGATTTTCTCACCGGCGCGGCGATCACCGACACGGCAGCGCTCGAAGCACAGGGGATTGATCCCGGGGAGCTCGCCGTCACGATGACCGGTCTCATCTACGAGCAGATCTTCACCCACGGTTTTTTTCATGGCGATCCGCATCCCGGCAACATGACTGTTCTGCCGGATGGCAGGATCGTTCTTTACGACTACGGGATGATGGGCAAGTTCACCCCGCAGATGCGGGAGAGCATCGCTCTTCTTGTCAGCGGCCTTGCGGAAAAGAATCACGCCCAGACGACCCGCTCGATCCTGGATTTGTCCGAGGAGGGAATCGCGAAAGACCAGATGCTTCTGCAGGCAGAGGTCGAGAAGTTTGCCGAATCCAACCTCAACCGACCGTTGCGCGATATCAGCCTCGGGACGGTCCTCAATGATCTTCTGGATCTTCTTCGCGACAATCACCTGCGCATGAAGCCGGCCTTCTACCTTGGCATTAAGGCGCTCGCGCAGGTCGAGGCGATCGGCCGCTCGCTCGATCCCGCACTCAACTTCATCCAACTCGGCGAACCTTATGCAACCCGTGTCCTGCTCGGGAAATTCGGGGCAGGAAGGGTCGGGGGAATTCTCAAGGGGGTCGCAGTGGAAATGCTCGACTTCCTCCGCGATGCACCTGGCGATTTCCGTCAACTCTACCAGAGCATCCGTCGCGGAAAGCTCAACATTCCGCTCGAGCACAAGATTGATCCCAAGGGATTCGAACCCCTGCGCGCCACGCTCGACTCGATCGCCAACCGCCTGACCAACGCGATCCTCACCGCGTCGGTTCTCATCTGCTCCAGCATCGTTCTGTTGGCCTCCGTCCCTCCCCATGTCGGCCACGTCAGCGTTCCAGGCGCCCTCGGCCTTCTCTTCGGGGCCTACATGTGCCTGCGCCTTGTCTTTTCCATCTGGAAACACGGCGGCCTGTAATTTCCCAAGCGATCCGCTCGCGAAGGGTCATCACCCAAGTCTTTTCAATGAAAGCGCTATATATTGTGGCTGTTGGAAAAACGCTCCCTTTATATTGTATTTTCTCTTGCCTCCCCCTCCCGGCAATTTACGATCGTAAATCGATAACTTAACGAAGTTCCCATGTATCTGCAATCTTTGGAAATCATCGGCTTTAAATCGTTCGCGCCGAAAACGGTTTTGACATTTCACCGTGGCGTGACGGCGATCGTGGGCCCGAACGGTTGCGGAAAATCGAACGTGCTGGACTCGATCCGCTGGGTGCTTGGTGAGCAGTCAGCCAAGGCGCTGCGCGGAGGAGAGATGGCGGATGTGATTTTCAGCGGCACGGACAGCCGACCGGCACTTGGAATGGCTGAGGTGTCGATGACATTCGCGGAGTGCGAAAAGGAACTCGGCGTCGAGTGGAACGAGGTCCGGATCACCCGGCGAGTCTATCGCGACGGCAAGAGTGAGTATTTCCTCAACAAGACCTCCTGCCGCCTGAAAGACATTCACCAGCTCTTCATGGATACGGGAGTTGGACGCAGCGCCTACTCGATCATGGAGCAGGGCAAGATTGACCAGATCCTAAGCAGCAGGCCGGAGGACCGGCGGGCGATTTTTGAGGAAGCCGCGGGAATCACCAAATACAAAGCTCAGAAAAAAGAGGCCCTCCGAAAGCTGGAGTATGCCGAGGCGAATTTGGTCCGGGTGCAGGACATCATCAAGGAGGTCAAACGGCAGATCGGGTCGCTGCAGCGACAGGCTGGCAAGGCGCGGCGCTACCAGGCGCTGATGCAGGATCTGCGAACATTCGATACGCACGTCTCCCACCGGAATTACCGGGCGCTCGCGGAGGAACAGGAATCCCTCAAACTGCAACTCACCCAGGGCGAGGATGCCCGTGCGATCCATGATGAGGAAATCTCCCGTCAGGAAAACGAATTGGCCGGATTTCGCCAGAGGATCGACGAGCTGGACCAGGAGATCTCCGCCGCGCGCGATGGGCTCCAGACCCTCCGCAACAGGATTTTTTCGGCGGAGAATCGGATCCAGACGAATAAGGAACGCAGCGATGAAGCCGCCACATTGATCGAGCGGCACCGCTCGGACATTGCGCAGGCGGAGGAAAAAATCCGTTCCCAGCAGGAGCAGATCGAGCAAACCGATTCGCTTCTCGGCCAGATGATTGAAACCCTCCGCAGTCACGAGCAATCGCTCAACGAGCACAATGAAAAAGTCCGCGCCGCCCGCGAGGATCGCGGCGCGGTCGAGCGCGAGATCCAGGAAGCCGGCGCCGGAATCTCCCGACTCGAAGCCCGCATGGGGTCTTTGCGGGGAGACATTTCCACTGCGGCGGGCCGCCGCGAATCGGGCGAAACCCGGCTCCGCTTGCTGCAGGGCGAATCGGAAACCGCCACCAGGATTTCAGGCGAGCTCAGTGCAGCGCTTTCGGACCTGACCCGCCGTTTCGAGGCCTCGCGCCTTGCACTCGAACACGCCCAGGCCGAAGCGGCCGAAGCCGCCTCGGCGCATGATGCGGCCCAGCAGGCCAGGCAAAATACCGATGCCGTCATCACGGTCGCCGGCAAGGAGGCCACCGGCATCGAGTCGCGTCTCGAGGTCCTCCGCCAGCTTCAGGACCAGGGCGAGGGCTTTGATGAAGGAACCCAAGCGGTCCTACATGGACTCGACAACCCGACGTTTTTCAGCCCGGCGATCCAGGGCGCTCTGGCGCAGAACATCCAGGTGGAGCCGAAATTCATCCCTGCCGTTGAGGCAGCGCTCGGCTCTGCGCTTCAAGTCATTGTTTTCAAGGATCCCGGTGTCGCGGAGTCGGCGCTTCTGACCCTTTCGCGCAACAAGCTGGGCCGCGCGGCAGTGATTCCATCGGAATGGATCAACCGTGCCGGCCACACGACACAGGATCTTCCGTTCGGAGTGATCGGCCGCGCCTCCGAGTGCGTGGGCGGTTCCGGCGATGCTGCGGATCTGGCGCGACATCTTCTTTCCGGTGTGCTTGTCGTGGAGAATCTCGAGACGGCCTTCCGCCTGCGCGAGCAGTCGCCCGGGTTTGCATTCGCCACGCTCGATGGCGAGTTTATTTCCGGCGAGGGAATCATCCATGGCGGGCAGGCAGGAGAAAACCCCGGCCATTCGACTCTTCAGCGAAAAGCACAGATCGCGCAGCTTGACGTCGAGCTTGCGGCCGCGACCGCGCGGCTGGAGACTTTGGCTGCCGAGCGGGCTCGCGCGGGAGAGGCGCTTGATGCAGCTGCCGACCGGCTCAAGTATGCCCGCGAGGCGGTACAGAACGTCCAGCTGGAATCTGCATCATTGGAAAACGAGCGGCGTCACACCGAACGCCAGCTCGCTGATGCCGAGGCCAAGCGGGATTCTTTTGTCCGCGAAACCGTGTCCATCGAGGAATCCCTGCGGGCGAGCCTCGCCCACCTTGGCGAGCTGGAATCGACTATCGCCGTCGCCACGGCCGAACTAGACGGCTTCCGGTCCTCCCGCGGCGATGCCGAGGTTCGCGTGCAGGTCGCCCGGGAGCGCGAGAGCGCCGCATTGGACGCCTTGAATGAAATCCGGGTGAGAGTGGCCACCGAGCGCCAGCAGCAGGAAAACCTTCATCGCCAGCGCGGCCCGATGACCGCGCGTCTCACCGAACTTTCCGAACTCCTAGATGTCCGGCGCACGGATATCCGCAACTATGAAACCCGTATCGAGTCGCTCGACGCGGAGAACTCGTCGTTGCAGGTTTCGATTTCCGAGTGGCAGCAGTCGCTCGCCGATGAGGAGGCAAAGGTGGAAGCCTTCAGTGCCGCGCGGGCCGAGGTTCACTCGGGAGCCGACGTTGTTGAAGCGGCGCTCCGGACCGCGCGCCAGCAACTCGTCCGCATTCAGGAGGAACGCGGGCGCATCGAAGTCAAATCAGCACAGACCGAAATGCGGATGGAGAACATCCGGAACCACGTTTCACACCGCTACCAGCTCGACCTCGAGGCCTTCGAGCCGGATACGTACTCCCTGCTCGTGTCCTTCCGCGACCGCAGCAAACGGAAGCCGGATCAGGAGACCGGTGAGGTGGTGCCCCAAGAGGAGGCGCCGCAGGAAATACCTGTGGCTTCCGAGCAGGATCCCGCCGCCACGGGGGAGGGGATTCCATGGGACCGCATCGAGGAGATCGTCGCAGAGCTCACCGAGCGGATTGAATCCATGGGGCCGGTCAACGTGGAGGCCATTCAGGAATTCGACGAGTTGGAGCAGCGTTATGTATTCCTTGAAAAGCAAAACGCCGATCTGGTGAATTCCAAGGCCGAGCTCCTCGAGGTGATCTCGAAGATCAACCGCACGACAAAGGAACTCTTTGCCGAAACGTTCGAGAAGATCCGCGTCAATTTCCAGGAGATGTTCACCGAGCTTTTCGGCGGCGGGCACGCGAACCTCATGCTTGTGGACGACAGCGACCCATTGGAATCCGGCATCGAGATCATCGCGAAGCCGCCCGGCAAGCAGCTCCAGAGCGTGAGCCTGCTTTCCGGCGGAGAGCGTACGATGACCGCCGTGTCCCTGCTCTTTGCGATCTACATGGTGAAGCCCAGCCCGTTCTGTGTGCTCGACGAAATGGACGCCCCGCTCGACGAGTCGAATATCAGCCGCTTCGTGAAGATCCTTGACCGGTTTGTCGCCCAGAGCCAGTTCGTCGTCATCACCCACAACAAGCGGACGATCAGCCGTGCGGACATGCTTTACGGCGTCACGATGGAAGAACACGGCGTCAGCAAGCTCGTGAGCGTGAAATTCAGCGGAAAGGCGGATGTCGAACATCCGGAGCGTTCGATCGCCGACTCGTTCGGAAAGTCCAGGCGACTCGCCAGCGAGAGCCAGCCCGCGAAGGAGGCGGATTTCCTGGAAGAGCCTGCGGCAACGGATGAGCAGCCGCCTGATGCCGTGGAAGAACCGGCTGCGGTTACCGGGGAGACCGAATGAGTTCGGCGCTGGAGGAGGCGCTCCGCAAGCGCCTCGGCATCGTGGCGGACCATCCCTTTCGCGACCGCGATCCGGCCGCGCACTTGGAGGCCCTCAAGTCAGCCCACCGGGAGCTTGAGGCGCAGCGGGCTTTGCTTCCTGCCGATACAGACGCCCGGCTGCCTCACTTCCTTGAACGGCAGAGCTACGAAAAGGCGCTGGCCTTTCTTGAGAACGAAGGACGCTGAGCCCGGCTGGCTGCGGTTGCCCGGAAAAGGGCCGTGTTTCCACGGCCCTCTTTTTCATCAAGCGGCGTTGCGGCCGATGCAGTTGAGATCCTCGAAGGAGGTGATCAGACGCTTGGTGAAGGCGCTCTCGGCGGCACCGAGCCAGATCCGGGGATCGTAATATTTTTTGTTCGGCGAGTCGGGGCCGGACGGATTTCCGATTTGTCCCTGCAGGAAATCGTGGTTTTTTGCCTCGTAGGCGCGCACGCCGTCCCAGAACGCCCACTGGAGGTCGGTGTCGAGGTTCATCTTGACCGCGCCATAGCTGAGCGCCTCGCGGATCTCTTCGCGGCTCGAGCCGGATCCGCCGTGAAAGACGAAGTTCACCGGTTTCGGGCCGGTCCCGAATTTTTCGGCGATGAAATCCTGCGAATTTTTCAGGATTGCAGGTTTCAGTTTCACGTTGCCTGGCTTGTAGACGCCATGGACGTTGCCGAAGGCGGCCGCGATCGTGAAGTTCGGGCTGATTTTGTTGAGAACCTCGTAGGCGTGCGCCACTTCATGGGGCTGCGTGTAGAGCCTCGATTCGTCCACGCCGGAATTGTCCACCCCGTCTTCTTCCCCGCCGGTGACGCCGAGTTCGATTTCGAGCGTCATCCCCATCTTGCTCATCCTTTCGAGGTATTTTGCGCAGGTCGCGATGTTTTCCTCGAGCGGCTCCTCCGAGAGATCGAGCATGTGCGAGCTGTAGAGGGGCTTTCCAGTCTTCGCGAAAAGCTCCTCGCCGGCGGCGAGCATTCCATCGACCCAGGGCAGAAGTTTTTTCGCGCAGTGGTCGGTGTTCAGGACGACGGGGACCCCGTAAGCCTTTGCCGCGGCATCCACGTAGTGGGCACCGGCGATTCCGCCCAGAATCGGGCCGAGCTGGTTTTCCTTGCTGATGCCTTTTCCGATGAAGAACTGGGCTCCACCATTGGAGAGCTGAATCATCATCGGAGAGTTGACCTCCCGGCCGGCCGCGAGCGCGGCATTGATTGAGTGCGAACCGATGCAGTTCACCGCCGGAAGCGCGAACTCGTTCGCCTTCGCGTAGTCGAGAACTTCCTTCACCTCTTCGCCGAACAGAACTCCGGCCCGGAATTTTTTATTGTCGCTCATAAAATATCAAATGTTGGTTTCGTTCGCCCGCAGGACGCGGGTAGCTGCTCGTAACATAAGCGGAGGATTTGAACAGCAAGAAACATCCCGATGTGACGGAAACATGATATTCGTCACCGGATTCCGCTCATCCGGGTGGCTTCCGCAAAACTGGACCTCCTCGAGAGAAGCCCGGCGAGGTAAGGATCCCGGTCGGGCAGTCCGGCGACTTCAGCAATTTTCTCCGGATGCTCGAGCCTCGAGAAGATCGCACGTGCGATTTTCGTCTTCGGCACGGATTTTTCTCCGTATCCATCCGGTTTGTTGCTTGACCAGAACCGCACGAAATCGGCCCCGTCCCTGTTCTCAACTCCCAGGAAGACGACCGAATGTCCCCGCTCGCTGGATCCGACTTCATTCGTCCAGAAGATCTTCATGAAATCACCCGGTCTGGCCTCATTGAAATCGGAAAAGTTTTTGCCGAGCCCGAGCTCGTAAAAAAGTCTGGGTGTTCCGGGACCGTTTGCATTCCATCGTCCCCAGACTCCCTGGCCGTCCGCAGCTTTTCCAGGGAGGAGCTCCGCCCAGACCGAGCGGTCAAGCCGGATGACCCCGTTCTTCTGAAGTTCTCCCAGCGCCTTTAAAAACACGAGATACGTGGCGCCCGAGCAGTAGCTCGGCGCGGCTTGGTTTGCGAGGATCCGCACGCCGGTGGGATCGAGACGCACCGCAGAGGAAAGCGCCTCATGCGCGGATGTTGACACGGAATATCCACCAGCTGATGGCATGGCCGTCGCCGCACGGAGAACTACATCATTGAAATCCGCAGCCTGTAAGGCGAGCGTGAAGGCTGGCAGCCAGATCAGCAATCGTTTCATCATCCAGCAAGCAACGTTCGATTTCCCATGTTCGCAAGACGCATTTTCCCAATTCTTGCCATCCTGATTCTCCTTACGGCCGGCCTGGCATGGGTTGCCGGCTGGATGGAGAGGCGCCCTTTGCCGGCATCCAGCGGGCTTTTTGTTCCGGGTGAAATTCTCATCCCCGGGGCGCAATTCCTCCAGGGCGACCCGAGATGGGGAGGGGACCAACTCGGGCCGACGGAGGATTCGCTTGCTTCCGCCGGTTGTGCGGTTACTTCCGCTGCGATGGTCCTTGCCGGTTACGGAGTGGATACGGATCCCGGCAGGCTCAACGCTTTCGTGCAGTCCTGCTCCGGCTACACCCCGCAGGGCTGGATCTACTGGGAAAAAGCAGCCGGGGCGGCGCCGGGGCTGAACCTTCTCCCGCACTACGAGGATGCCCCTTCGAATTTTCTGATCGATTCAAATCTTCTTCGTGGAAACCCGGTGATTATCCGTCTCCGCTATCCGGGCGGGACGACGCATTTCATGGTCATCTGCGGTAAGCGCGGTTTCGATTACCTGGTTCGTGATCCGGGCCCCGGCGGGGCGCGAGGAGTGTATCCCCTCCGGGAATTTGGCGGCCCCATCGAGGCCCTGCGATTCTACCGGAAACCTTGAGAGCGGGCACTGTGGGGGTGACAAAACCACCGCTTGTAGCCTGGAAAATCTATGTATCCCGGGTGAAGGAGGGTTTTTGATTTTGTTTTCCGCGGAAAAGCGATCATATTGAAGGGATGGAAGCACACGTTGCAGCAAAAACCCCCGCCAAGGTCGAACTCGAAGCCGGAAAAGACTATTGGTTTTGCAGTTGTGGCCATTCCTCGTCCCAGCCGTTTTGTGACGGTGCCCATAAGGGGACGGGATTCGCTCCGATGAAATTCACGGCCGAAAAGGACGGGCCGGCCTGGCTCTGCCAGTGCAAGCGAACCGCCGGAGCGCCATTCTGCGACGGATCGCACAAGACGCTCGAATAATTCCATGAGCAGGGGCAAGCACGGATCCACCCTCGCTGCCGCAGTCATCCTGTTGATTCTGACGGCAGCGGTGGGATTTGCTCTGGTGCAGTCCGGTGTGCTGGCGCATTTTACCAGCTGGAAATGGGAGGAGCCCGCCTTGGCCCATCAAAAGGTGCTCGTGACGAAACCGAACGGGACTTCCGTGGAATTGCTTCCCGATCCTCCCTCCAAGGTTCTCTCGAATCCTGAAAAGATCAGCCTCGCGCAGGATGTCGCGGACCGCCTCGACCGCAATTCCATCCTTCCCGAACGCTCTTTGCTCCGGGAGGACCGCCTCACGAACGAAAACACGATTTCCCAGATGCTTGAGGCACTGGCGGTGGAGCTGGGAAGCACGGAGCTTTACTCGCTGATCAAGACCTACCGGGAAAACGACGAGATCATCAGCGTGTCCCGCAAGCAGATTGCCAGCAACGAGGAACTCGCCAAGGTTTCCTCAGAGGATCTTTCCGCGATGAAAACCTCCAACCCCGAGGCAGCTGCTGCGATTTCCAAATCCCAGGCAGGCAGCATGACTTCCACGACCGACGCGAACCGGAAGATCCAGATTGCGACAGCCGAGAACAACGAGCTTGCCGAGCGCATAGCCCAGTCGCTGCAGGCACAGGGATTTCCAATCGATGCGAAGAATGTGAAGAATCTTTGCTCCTCGCCTGACAGGAACGACATCATCGGGCTGGCGCAGAGTTTCCGGAGCATCCAGGTTATCACCAAGGAACTCGAGCTGATGGTTCTTGCCCAGCCGGACAAAAATCTGGCGAGGAAGTATTACGCCACCTACACCGTGCTCCTGATGGCTTTGGATAAAATCCAGAAGAACTACATGGAAAAAATCGACGCGGTCCACATCCCTTACGCGAAGAGCATCATCGCGGAAGCGGAGAAGACCATCCGCGAGGCCAAGGATGCACTCCTTACGGACGAAGCGCTCGACAACGCGCAGGGAGCGGCCGCGCTCGGCCTCAACATCAAGACCTGCGAGGAGACTATCGAGGGGGCGCGGTGGACGATCCTCAAGCTTGAGGCTCAGCGGAAAAAGCTCCAACTGGCGAACAAGCGGATCGGCTTCTCGATCATCGCGGCGCGCAACACCCACAAAACGCTCAGCCTGCAGACCGAGTTAGCCGCATTCATGAAGAGCAGCGCGGACGAGCTCAAGGAAGTTGAGTCCCTCGTCCTGCCTGAAATGCTCGTGCTGAATTTCGATCCGAAGCAGGAGGGGATCAACCTCATCGACTCGCGAAACCACCCGTCAAACTAGCGTGCGGCCGCATGCTGGGCAGGGTCGGTGCTAGGCTGCGATTTCCACAGGCGGTTCGACCGGCTTGAAGCGGAATCGTTCCTGATAGGCGCCGCCGTTGAATTTCCGGCAGCATTTCACGCAGGCGACCTTCCGCCGGAGAGGGAGCACCCGGGCGAGCACGGTCGCACATTCGGGGCAGGCATAGAAATGTTTCCGCTGGACCTTGCGGCGCTTGAACGGAAGAGCGTGGCAGCGTGCTTCATTCGGAATTCCAAGATCTGCGCATGCCTGTCTCCACTCGGGCCCGTGGGCATCGATGCGGCGGCGCCCCGCGCGGTGCTGGGCCAGGAGGTGGGCGAGTTCATGGCGGAGCGTGCGCTGGACCTCTGCCGCCGACACCTCGACGAGTTTGGGATTCAGGATGATCCGGCGCTCTTTCCAGCTCGCCATTCCCGCAGTGGTGCGGAGCGCGGGGTTCCAAAAAACCGAGGCCGTCAGTCCCCGGCAGCCGGCGGCCACCAGAAGCTGGTTGGCGAAATCCTGGAGAAGAGGGTCCGACCGCAGCCGGGAGTTCCGCCGTGGCGCATGGAGATCATCCGGAGAGGAACGCACCCTCCGCATGACCGCTCTTCCGAAATTAAGGAGAAGTTGATGGTATTTCATCAGGCTTCGAGAAGCTGGTTCGCGACGACGTTCCGCACGGCGCCGATTGCATGAAGGATGTCGTTTCCGGTCGTTTCCTGACCGAGGGAAAATCGGACCGTTGCCATCGCGGTTTCCGGGGGAATGCCCATTGCGAGCAGGACGTGCGATGGCTGGATCGACCCGACCATGCAGGCCGATCCGCTGGATGCGCACACCCCTTCGAGATCGAGGCCGATCAGCAAAGCCTCTCCGTCCATTCCCGGGAAGCTCGCGTTGAGCGTGTTGTCGAGCGAGAGAGCCGGATCGCCATTGCGCACGGCGGACGGGCAGGCATCGATGATCCCGGCCCAGAGTTGCTCGCGGAGGGGAAGAAGGTCCATGCGGAAACCGGCTTCCGCCGCGGCAGCCATGCCCGCTATTCCGGCGACATTCTCGGTTCCGGGTCTCCGGGTGTTTTCATGGGCTCCACCGTGGACGGTGCGTGACAATGCAACCCCCGCAGACAGAAACAGAGCCCCCACACCCTTCGGGCCGTAAAATTTGTGGGAGGAAATGGAGAGCGCAGAAACTCCCAGGTCTGCCGGCTTCACGGGCAGCTTTCCGAATGTCTGCACCGCATCCGTGTGGAAAAGGACCCCGCGCGACGTGCAGATTTCCGACAACTCCCGCAGCGGTTGAATGGTGCCCGTCTCGTTGTTCGCGTGCATCACGCTGACAAGCGTGGTGTCCGGGCGGATCATCGTGGCCAGCGTGTGCGGGTTGACGGTTCCGTTGCTTTCCACCGGAAGAATCTCCACCTCGAAGCCTTCGAAATGTTTCAGATACTCGAACGCGTGAAGAACTGCATGATGTTCGATTGATGAGGTGATGATGTGCCTGCCTTTCGGCGCGTGGGCGCGGGCGAGTCCGATCACTCCCAGATTGCACGACTCTGTTCCTCCTCCGGTAAAAATGATTTCGTGCGGCTTCACCTCCATCACGGCAGCCAGGCGGTCCCGCGCATCGTCCACCGCCGCGCGCGCGCGCCGACCCTCGGCGTGGATCGAGGACGGATTGCCGTATGTCCCGTCCAGGAATGGCAGCATCGCCATCTTTGCCTCCTGGCAAAGCGGCGTCGTCGCGTTGTAATCTAGATAGACCATTCCATCTCCAATGCCTCGGTGCGCTGGGATTTATCAAAGACCTTCAGTTGCTTCTCCTCATAGACCACCAGCGAACCGGACGGCACGCTGTGCATGAGGAAGACATTTGCTCCTATCGTCGAACCCGCCCCGATTGTCGTCTCGCCACCTAGAATTGTGGAGTTCGGATAGACCGTGACTCGCTCCCCGACATTCGGGTGGCGTTTTCCGCCCTTCACGATCTGGCCGGCTTCATCTTTGGCGAAGCTCCGGGCTCCCAGCGTGACCCCGTGATAAAGTTTCACGTGAGCCCCGATGATGCAGGTTTCCCCGATCACTACCCCGGTTCCGTGGTCGATGAAAAAATATGCGCCAATCCGGGCGCCCGGATGGATGTCGATCCCGGTCCGCGCATGCGCCCATTCGGTCATCATACGCGGAATGAACGGGACGTTCTCCAGATATAGCACATGCGCAAGGCGCTGGACGGCAATGGCCTCTATGCATGGATAGGACAGGATGATCTCCTCATTGCTCAAAGCCGCAGGATCGCCCTCATAAGCTGCCTCGATATCCGTGCGCAGAAGTTCCCTTACGCCCGGCAGGGCTCCAAGAAACCGCATCAACACTTCGTGAGCCTTCGCTTTCGGGCAGGACGGATCCGTCACCTGAAGGCTCTTTGCAATCTGGTCCTCCAACGCCTTTGCCAATTCGCCGATTCGCTCTGCGGTCAGGTCGGTTAACTCGCATTTATGGATTGGCTTATCATCATGAAAGCCTGGAAATAGCACCTGCAGCAGACGGTTGCAGATCTGCCCGAGCGCACGCTTCGACGGGAGATTATGCCCGTCGGTGTTGTTTAGCCCTCCGACTTCCTCATAGGAACGAAGAATATCCCAGACCACGTTGTTCGATGCGCTGTTCATGCCGCGCAAAAATATGACCCGCTTCGAGCGCTTGTCGAGTGGCAGCTTTATTTTCCCGCGATTTCACCTGAATATATGCGTTGGCATATCGCGATCGCGATAAGCAACCGCTTCAAACTAAGGTTTTCATGACTTTCGACGCGAGGCGGTCCAGGGCGCGGATCGCCATGGCGATGTGGTCTTCCCTGGTGTCTTCAATGACGTTGTGGCTGATGCCATGGAGACTCTGGACAAACATCATGGCTGTTGGGATTCCAGCCCGGGCGACAGCCGAGGCATCATGGAGCGGTCCCGAGGGCATCCGGTGGGTGGTGCCGCAGGTCTCGAGAATCGCCTCGTCGCAAAAGTCGAGGAGTCGACTGTCAAAAGGAACCGGATCGATCTGGCAGAGGCGCTCCCAGGAAACCCCGACCCCTCCTTCTGTGGCAAACCGCTCCGCAGCAGCGCGGACATCGGCGAGCATCGCAGCGAGGGATTGTGCCTCGAGATGCCGTTGATCGAGAGTGATCCGGCACGTTTCTGCGACGCTGGTCACGATACCCGGCTCGGTCGTGCAGGATCCGATCGTGGCGACTCCGCCATGGTTCCCGGCAATGCGATAGATCTCCGGGGCCATCTTGGCGGCGGCAAGGAAAGCGTCCTTTCGGCGGTTCATGGGGGTGCTGCCCGAGTGCGTGGCCTGCCCGTGGAATGTGATCGCATGGCGTTCGACTCCGCACGTTCCCGAAACACTCGCCAATGGAAGGCCGAGGTCCAGGAGCACGGGGCCCTGTTCGATATGGAGTTCGATGTAGGCGGCGGCATCGGCCAGTTCTTTTCCGGATTCTAAGACCTTCTCAAAATCCAAACCAACGTCACTCAGCGCATCAGGCAGGGAAATCCCATCGCGGTCGATGAGGTGACGGACCTCATCCAAGTTGAGAATTCCCGCGCAGGCGGAGGAGCCAAAAAGGCTTTTGCCAAATCGCGTTCCCTCTTCGTCCGCCCAGTCGACCAAACGAATGGTGACAGGCGGCCTGCCGTTGAATTCCTCGGAAATCCGCCTCAGGACCGCAAGACCAGCAAGGGTGTTCAGCGAACCGTCCAGCCAGCCCCCGTTGGGAACGGAATCCAAATGACCTCCGATGAGGAGAGAGCGCGAAGTTTGCCCGCGCAGGGTCGCCCAAAAATTACCGGCGTGATCGCGATGGGTTTCGACCGGAAGGTCCGACAGCTTTTCCTCCAGAAACCTTCTCGCGGTGACCCACCCGGGAGTGAACGCCTCGCGGTGTGCGCCCCGTTGATCCGCCGTCAGGGCGCGAAGTTCTTTTAATTCAGCAATCGTGAGCGCGGGGTCCACAAGCCTGTTTCACAGTCCGCAGACCGCTTTATCAACACTGAAATTTGATCGGCATCATTTTCGCGGCAAAATCCATGCGTGAAACGGGTCACTGACGTTATTTAATATCGTCAAATCCAGGCATCGAAATTAAAGTGAGACCCGTCTCCCCTCCAAATTATGAACACCACAGATGCGCCGGCTAAATCGCCGGAAGACGTTCTTAGCGAGTTGCAGGTTGATCCGGCCCGCGGCCTTGCAGACACGGAAGCTAAATCACGGCTGACGAAATACGGTCCCAACGCGCTCGAGGAAAAGAAGGAAAGTCCGCTTCTCAAGTTCCTGAGCTATTTTTGGGGTCCCTTGCCGTGGATGGTTGAAGCGCCTGCCGTCATGGCTCTGATCATCCAGGACTGGGTGGATTTTTCCATCATCATGTTCATGCTTGTCTTCAACGGCGTGCTCGGGTTCTGGGAGGAGAACGCGGCCTCGAACGCGCTGGCCACGCTGAAGAATTCGCTGGCCCTGACCGCGAAGGCATTGCGCGATGGCGCGTGGGGGGACATCGCGGCGGCGGCGCTCGTTCCGGGGGATATCGTGCGCGTGCGTCTTGGCGACGTGATTCCGGCCGACGGCGTTCTTTTGGAAGGGGATTATCTGGATGTGGACCAGGCCGCGCTGACCGGAGAGTCGCTCGCGGTTTCCAAGAAGAAGGGCGAAGTCGTTTATTCCGGATCCATCGTCAAAAAGGGGGAGATGACGGCGGTTGTGACAGCGACCGGATCGAACACGTTCTTCGGCCGCACGGCGAAGCTGGTGGCGAGCGCCGGGTCGAAGTCGCACTTCCAACAGGCTGTTGTCGGCATCGGAAACTTTCTCATCGTCCTGACCATTGCGCTGGCGGCCGTCCTCGTGGTGGACCAACTGGCTGGAATGAGGGGACATTTCTCCAAAGACGGGCTTTTTGGCCTGGCAGAATACGTCCTCGTGCTTCTCGTGGCTGCGGTGCCATTCACCACTCCCGCCGTCCTCTCGGTCACCATGGCCATGGGAGCCAAGATGCTGGCCATGAAGAAGGCGATCGTCTCGCGCCTCGAGTCCATCGAGGAACTCGCCGGAATCGACATCCTTTGCTCGGACAAGACTGGCACGCTGACCCAGAACAAACTCACTCTCGGCGACATCGAACCGTGGGGCACCGCCTCGGTTCAGGACGTCATCCTGGCGGGATCACTGGCATCCAAAAAAGAGGACAAAGACCCGATCGACCTCGCGGTCATGGCCGGCTTGTCGGATGCATCCGCCTTGTCCAAATTCAAGCAAACCGCATACGTCCCCTTCGATCCGGTGAGCAAGCGCACGGAGGCTACGCTTCAGGATGCCTTCGGAAAAACCTTCCATGCGACGAAGGGCATGCCTGCCGTGATTCTCGCGCTTTGCAATCCGGACGATGCAATGCGCAAGTCGGTCGAGTCGCAGGTCGCCGCGCTGGCCGTCAAAGGGATGCGCTCGCTTGCTTCAGCCCGGAGCGACGATGGGAAAAATTGGCAGTTCCTGGGAATCCTGCCGCTCATGGATCCCCCTCGCACCGATTCCAAAGAGACGATCGCGGAAGCCCGCGAACTCGGCGTGACGGTCAAGATGGTCACCGGCGACGACGTGGCGATTGCGCGCACGATATCCGGAGAGCTAGGCATGGGAGTGAACATCCAGCTCGCATCCGATCTCTTTGCGGCCGATTCCTCAAACGGGAGCCTGCCGCCGGGAGCCGAGCAGAAAATCGTGAAAGCCGATGGATTCGCCCGCGTGTTTCCAGAGCACAAATACGGCGTCGTCAAGGCACTTCAAGAAGCCGGGCATATCGTGGGCATGACCGGTGACGGGGTCAACGATGCTCCGGCCCTCAAGCAGGCGGATGTCGGAATCGCGGTCTCCGGCGCGACCGACGCGGCCCGTGCCGCTGCCTCGCTGATCCTCACCGCTCCAGGCCTCTCGGTCATCATCGACGGAATCAAAGAAGCCCGACGGATATTTGAAAGAATGATGAGTTACATGCTCTACCGTGTGGCCATGACGGTCGCGATCATGTTCTTCGTTGTGACTTCGGTCGTCTGCTACGACTTTTTCCCGCTGACCGCCGTGATGATCATCGCGCTCGCCCTTCTCGACGACCTGCCGATCATGACGATCGCCTACGACAACGCCCGTGCTGCCGCGAAGCCAGTGAAATGGGATATGCCGCGGGTCTTCCTGATTTCCTCGGTGCTCGGCATCGCCTCGGTCGTCGAGAGCTTCATGCTCCTCTTTTTCGGCAAGCAAATCTACCACCTCGACAGTTCGCATATCCAGACGATGATGTTCCTGCAACTCGTGGCGGGCGGACATCTGATGCTCTTTGTGACGCGTTCGGTCGGACCGTTCTGGAAGTCTCCGTTCCCGGACATGCGCCTGTTCGGGGCGATCGTTGGTACACAGCTTGTGGCGGTGCTTCTCTGCGGGTTCGGAGCCGGGACATTCATCCCGGCGCTCCCGTGGAATATCATCGGCTGGGTCTGGGTTTACAACATCGCGTGGATGTTCGTCCTCGACTTTGTGAAGCTGGCGATCTACCGCGTGCTTAACGACTGGAACCTGCATGACGGGAAGTCGCTTTTCACCCGTCTCCAGACCGACCTGCGGCCCTACGGAGGATTGCACGCCCATCAGCGCATCAAATAGCGCTGGTTAATCCGAAGCCGACAAGCGTCCCCGGTGGCGCAAGCTGGGGGCGGAGAAGGATGGCGGAAGAACAGGCTTTACTCAGGCGCATCCGGCTTGCCGCCGGTTTTCGGCTGGGGACCATCCTGGGGGGCGGGGGCCAGAACGTTATTGATGAGACTTTTTGTTTGCGGGTTGTCCATCAGTTTCTGCATGGATGGCGACTTCATCACCGCGTTATAGTCGCCGCTCTGAATGGCCTTCAGGGTGGCGGGATCGCCTAGTATGGCTTTGACATCCTGGTTCTGCGAAAATTGTTCGATGACGGCCATCCCTTCGCGGGTGGCGGCAAGATTCTGGACTTTTGAGGATACGGTGGAGCGGAGGGCGTCAATGCCTGCTTGCACGGGCGTGGTCGCGCTCGGAGAGGACATCCCGGTGGAATTCGTTTCCGAGGCGGGCTCTCCGGCATTCGGTCCGGAGGGGGTACCGTTCTTGATCGAGATGACGTTGCCGGTCGGTATCTTCAAATCCCCGAGCGTTGGTGACTTCGCGAGATAGAATCCGCCGGCCTCCTCAATGACCTTTGCATGGATGACGGTGTTGTCTTTCAATCTGATGGCCTGGAGACCGGCTTGGTCATCCGCCAAGAGAATTCCAACCATTGAGCATGCGAGGGGAAGGAGTTTCATTTTCTGAATCATTGCTGTCCAAAATAAATGGGATCGGGACAAGAGGTGTTGATTTCATGCGGCTTGGAGGGCCACAAAAGGGGATTTTGGAGGATTTGCCTTCCAATTATTTTTAGTAGTAGCTGCATGCTGT
>Ga0247840_10002627_pt1 | contig 31703 bp, 18 predicted proteins | sample LaCruzMarch2015__FD_192404 | JGI IMG/M metagenome (GOLD analysis project Ga0247840, IMG submission 192404) | Freshwater microbial communities from meromictic Lake La Cruz, Castile-La Mancha, Spain - LaCruzMarch2015_17m | ecosystem: Environmental > Aquatic > Freshwater > Lake | place: Spain...
CTCCCCCCATCCCCCCCTCCCCGAAATCCTTACTCGATTTCCCACCCTGCTCCTCCTGCTCCTCCTCAGCCTCAGCATTCCCACATTTTCCCAGAGCACCCTTACCTATCAGAACAATGCACCTGTCTATGGTGATTCCAACGACTTCCGTGGCATTCAATGGCTGGAACCGGGTGCGGGCGGCGCAGGCCTGAGCTGGGACTTCAGCGGCATACAGTATTCAGGTAACGACATGGACAACTTCATCCCCTATGTGCCACAGCAAAGCCTCAATGGCGTAGTCGCCTACAATATGTTGATGGAAGACAACGGCTTCGAATATTACCTGCAAAGCAATCCCGACACCCTGCTTGAGCTCGCCTGCATCAAAGGCAACATGACCTTCATCAACACCAATCCCCTGGTCAAGATGAAATTCCCCTTTGCCTATGGCGATAGCTTTAGTGATGACTTCAACGGCAATGCCGCATTTACCGACAAGCCCGAATATCCCATCAGCGGCTATGTGAGTGTCCTCGCCGATGCTTACGGAACCCTTATATTACCCGGCCTTAGCCTCCAAAACGTCCTCAGGGTAAAACAAGAGAAGTATTTCACCGAATTCCGTTCCTGCAACTCCCTGCATTCCAGGGCAGAAAGCTATAAGTGGTATGCACCCGGCTACCGTTACCCCGTCCTGAGCATCAATTACCTCAATTACCAGGTCGACAACAAGCCCTCCGTGACGACAAAAACAGCCTATCTCAACCTCAACCAGACATCACAGGGATCAGTTGTTGCAGCGCCACCTGCACTTAGCAAGGCCCTTGACAAAAGCAAAGACCTCCCCCCACTCTCCCTCTTCCCCAACCCCTTCCAGGACCAATTGCAATATGCCTATTTCCTGAAGGAAACAACGACAGTTAGCCTCCAACTCACCGACATGTATGGGAAATCCGCCCAGCTGCTGTTCGACAATCAAATACAAAGCAAAGGTCTGCACAGCGCCGACTTAGATCTCAGTCAGTACAACCTCAGTCCGGGCGTTTATCTCCTGAAATTCAGCTTTGGCGATCAGGTCCTCAGCAGAAAAGTCGTCAAGATTTAATCCCCCTATAGGATAGTTCACAAAAAATCCCTTATTTTTGTCCCATCACGCGGTAGTAGCTCAGTTGGTAGAGCACTAGCTTCCCAAGCTGGGGGTCGTGGGTTCGAGTCCCATTTACCGCTCAATTTTGAATCTCCCAACGGCCCCCTTTATCAGGCCCTATTCTTATTATTCTCCCCTCTTTCCGAAGCTTATTTAGATGATATTTTACACCATCTGCTGTTAAATCACCCAACAACTCAGCAAGTCGTTCTCTATTCAAGGTAGGGTTGGCCTTCAATAACTGAATGATTCTATCAGCGGTTTTGGAAATCGTTTTCTGGGTAGTCTTTTTAGCTATTTTCTGGGTAGTTTTCTGGGTAGTTTTCTGGGTAGTTTTCTGGGTAGTTTCTTTGGTATCTACATTGGTAGTTTCCTGAGCAAAAGACACTTCCTCAACCTCCTGATGAAAGTCTCTTTTAAAGAAGACAAGCCTGAATGACATACCGGGTTCTTTCCAGGAAAAACCAATCTTTGGATACTTTTGAATCTCATCAGCCATAAGTCGGAGGCCGTTACCCCATTTTTCAATAATGCCAAGCTTTCTAAAGACAGGGGCAAGAATTTTATTCCTGATATCAGATTGCCCGGATTCCATATCATTATAATCAACAGTGGGAAGCAAGCAGCCCGGACTTGTAATCTCGATCTTGTCATCGAAAATGGCGATTTTAATATCTTTCCCACTGAGACTGTAGTCACGATGGATAATGGCATTACGAATGGCCTCCCTGATAGCGACAATAGGGTATTCCCAGCGGTCAGTTCGATAAACGCCCACATAATCAGTTGAATTCTGGGATATGTGCCTCAAGACAAACTGGTAAGCCAGCTCTGCCTGCATGCCAATATTACCCTCTATTGTCTTCTGGTCAATAAAGTTACCAGGTGAAATCCCCTTAAATCTGGCACATTCCACGATGGCAAATGGGAACATTTGCTTTTTTAGCGCATCATCTGAGAGTAAAACCAATGCATTTGTGGCTATTTTCTTGCCATTTACAATCCTGATTAGCTCCAATTTTGTGAGGACTTTTTCAGTTAGTGCTTCTCCTGTTACTTCAGCATATTGGCTAGCGAAGGCGGCAATAGAAAGATCTTCTAATTCCTTTGTATATACCAATTCACTGTCGAATGAAGTGTTAAGACGATGACGGGAAAGTTCAGCGATTATCTCAGCAGAAGCCAGTCTGGTTGTAGAACCTACACGAACATAGGTACTTGTTTCTATTGCTTTGCTTTTGAGGTGATATGGCGTATCGCTACCTTTGTGGATAGTAATACGTATCAAATATTTATCCTCTGCCTGAACAACAGAAATATCAGGGCGAATGAGAGGCGCACAATGATCGTGAATGATGTTACTGATTTTTTCTTCCAATGCAGGCAAATCATCAGCCGGTAAGCCAACCACTTCCCGTGGCTTATCCTGAACCCCAACGATGACTTCGCCACCTGCATCATTGGCAAAAGCAACTATCGTTCTTGCCAAATCAACAGCTCCTGATAGTTTTTCTTTAAACTCCAGTCGTCTGCCCTCCGCTTGTCGAAGTATGTCTGTAATCTTCACGAGCCTTTAAAAGATTTTTTTTCACAATTCCTTACACTAAGAATTGTGACAACACTTTATACCCCAAAGATAAACAGGTTTATGAGAATTAGAATCAACAAGAATTTCCTGATACAACTTGTTTGAAGCATATAGGAAATCACATCAAACATTGTATTTTTGATGAAGAACTTTTCCGATGTCACCTTACTACAATTATTGGTCCCGATGGCCTGCAAAGCCAAAAAAGAAAGCAATCCAAAAAACTGCCAACAGGCAAAAATTCGGCCTTACCTGGTGGGGAGGCGAATGGCTTAAGTCTTTAAGTCATATCGACTTCGACAATCGGCTGCCGAGAGGAAAGACCTATGCCAACAATGGCTCTGTGACGAAATTGGAGATTTCGGGCTCTCTTATATCAGCTAAGGTTGAAGGGAGCAGGCCAACGCCTTATACAGTAAAAATTAAGGTACCAGAAATTACTGCGGATAAAAAGTCCTTACTTTCTAAAAAAATCAATGAAAAGCCATATTTCCTTGCACAACTGCTGAGCAGGGAATTACCGCCAGAACTAAACAAATTGGCACAGGAGTGCGGAATAAAATTGTTTCCGGCATCCTGGAAAGACCTGGAGATGTCATGCTCCTGCCCGGATTGGGCGGTTCCCTGCAAACACATAGCTGCAGTTATCTTCCTCGTGGCTGCAGAAATCGACAAGAATCCATTTGTGCTTTTAAACATGAAAGATTTTCACCTGGAAAATCTAAGCACACAGGATTCCAATGCCGGGATCCTGGAGGTCCCTTTATTCAAAACACTGTTTCAAAAGCCTTCAAAACAGGATTCCCCTGTAGAGATTGCATCGCTTCAACGTCCTGACCTTAGCCTGATCCCTGAAAGTAATACGCAGTTACTAGACCTCTTAAAGGCCTCTCCTCTATTCTACCATAAGGATTTTAAAATCATGCTGGAGAAGGCTTATGGAGCGCTTCCCAAATTTGCTGCCTCCATTCGGGATAAGGATTGGCTTGTACAACGACATCCGTGGAATAATCAGGCCATACGACTAATCATCGATCCGAAGGACCATTTTGTGAAGGCAGTAGGAATTCAATGGCAGGGCCGAAGCGGAGAATCTAACCTGGCGGAACTTATGAAACTTCTGCTTGCTACTGAGGCAAAGTCGATGGAAATATGTCACCCGCAATGGCAATGGTTACATGCTTTGCTGCTCTTTTGTTTCAGACTGCTTGAGACTGGAGCATTTTATCCTTCAATATGGAAAAACGCGGAGGATACATTTTTTATACGTTGGGTACCTGCCGGCCAAATTGCAGAAGTGGCTGCTGCCATGAAAATGCTGACAGATAGCATGCCGCCTGAGGTTTTGTTTGTCCGCGATTTTACGACAACAAACAGCAAAGTCAAACCACTCCAACTAGCCCGGAAGGAAATCTTTGTACAAGTCTGTCATTCATTTTTGCAGCTCAGTATTTTTTCGGCCTTTACGCTGCAAAAATTCCCAAAGGATTGGTATGACAATGATCTTCCGCAGGAAATTGTGCAACTGTTTGGTAAGTGCGCCACGCTTGAATTCAAAGGATTCGGGAAAAAGGAAATCCCGGCAAGTATCTATCAATGGCTTGCTGTGTTTTCTATCCCGGACAGGAAATACAAGACATTATTGCAGGTTAACGAATCATTAGCGGGATTTACACTACAGTGTTTTTTCAAAAAAAATGCCGACACTTTGTCTCCCATGATTCCCTTGAAGGGAATATTCGAGAAGTCCTTTGCCGATTCTGATCGGATGAAAATACTCAAGGACCTGCGGATTGTTGCATCACACATACCTATGTTAGATTCATTGATGCAAAGCCATGGAGAAAATGCTCCACGGTTAAGTATGGATGAACTGAATGATTTGCTGCGGGTAATGGCGCCACGCATGGCCATGATGGGTGTTGGACTTTTATTCCCAAAATCACTTTCTCAGCTGATTCGACCAAAGGTTAAGCTTAATCTGCATGTGCCTGGTTCTGCAAAAGCCAATTCCTTTTTCAATCTTGCCGACATCCTCAGTTACCAATGGAAAATATCCCTTGGGGAATTGGAGATTGATGCTGCGGAATTCATGCACGAAGCTGCAAATGCAAAAGGTCTGGTTAAGATAAGGGACCAATATATACTGATAAATGATAAAGAACTTCAACAATTACAAAAAGATCTTTTATCCAAAGGGAAACCTGGTGGCCTACAGCTTTTGCAGGCAGCGATCTCCGGCTATATCCCTGATGGCGAAGTTGGTCTTGATCCTTCTGTTGTAAAACATCTGAATGCACTCTTAAAAGCAAAACCTGTTGCTGTTCCTGCATCGCTGAAAGCAAACCTCAGACCCTACCAGGTACGCGGATTTCAATGGCTGGTGCACAACGCAGGACTGGGAATGGGTTCAATTTTAGCGGATGACATGGGCTTGGGAAAGACAGTACAAGTGCTCAGCTGGCTGTTGTATTGCCGTGATGCCGGACATCTCAATGACAAAAAAGCCTTGATTGTAATGCCTACTTCCCTCCTTTCAAACTGGCAGAAGGAAATTTCACGTTTTAGTCCGGATCTCAGGACACAAATATATTACGGCGTTCAACGGCAGGACGATTTTTCTGAAGCTGAAGTCATTCTAACTTCCTATGGGGCATTGCGCAATGACGATGGCAAGCTGGCAAAATTCACATTGTATGCCTTGATCATTGATGAGGCTCAAAATATCAAGAACCATGTTAGTGAACAGAGCAAGGCAGTTAAGAAATTCAAGGCAAACGTGAGGATCGCACTCAGCGGAACTCCAGTTGAAAACCGTCTCAGTGAATACTGGAGCATCTTCGATTTTGCAAATCATGGCTATATGGGGAATAATAAGTACTTTAATGAGCACTTTGCCCGTCCGATCCAGGTCAACAATGACCAGCAACGTATCGGGGTCTTCCGCAAGCTGACTGCTCCATTTATCATGCGCCGTCTGAAGACCGACAAAACCATTATTGCTGATCTTCCGGACAAACTTGAGTCCAATCAATTTACTTCGCTTACACCGGCACAGGCAGCCTTGTATCAAAGCATTGTTGATACTGCTCTCGAAAAAATCGAAAGCAGTGAAGGCATTCAAAGGAAAGCACTCATACTTACTATGATGATGGCCCTAAAACAAATTGGCAATCACCCTGTCCAATACCTTAAAGTAGGTCAAGTCAATACTGAAGACTCCGGAAAGTTGCAGCTCCTATTACAAATTGTTAGTGACATCATGGAAACCAATGAAAAAGTGTTGATTTTTACTCAATTTAAAGAAATGGGAAGCCTTTTGAAGACTTGCCTTGAAGCAAAATTTGAAGAAGATGTCCTCTTTTTACATGGGGGGTGCAGCAGACCACAAAGAGATACAATGGTAAACCAGTTCCAGGAAAACCCTGGCAATCGTATCTTCATTCTTTCACTAAAAGCGGGAGGCACAGGTTTAAACCTGACAGCTGCCAATCATGTGATTCATTACGACCTCTGGTGGAACCCTGCAGTCGAAACCCAGGCTTCTGACAGGGCATACCGAATCGGTCAGAAGAAAAATGTGCTAGTGTACCGTTTAATTAACCAGGGTACCATCGAAGAGAAGATTGACGCAATGGTTCAACAGAAAAAATCATTGGCCAACCTGACTGTTGCAACTGGGGAGACCTGGCTCGGGAATCTCAGTAACTCTGAAATCAAAGCCCTGGTACACCTCGCCCTTTAAAATCACTTGAGCATTCAAGAGATGAGATTCATGGTGTGAAGGATGGCATAACCTACCGATTCAAATAAGTAAGAATGTGATCATACTCATTGGAAAGGCTGGTGATCAGGGATGAAAAGCCTGCATGGTCTTCATCCGGGAGCATTTCGATGCTGGCGGCGAGATTTCCCATGACATCACAACAGATGCTTTGGGCTGCTCCTTTGATGGAATGGGCTTTCTTTTTGATTTCCGTGGAATCCTGTTTGGCCAGTGCCTGTTTGATCTCCCTGATTTGGGCCGGAAAGAGTTCTAAAGCACAGGTGATCAGCTCCATATAGAAGTCATTGTCGCCGTGAACGAACTCCAGCAGCTTGGCTTTGTTAAAATGCTGGGGAAGGTCGGAGGCTTTGGGCTCCGCCTGCTCGGCTTTGTCGGCATTTTTCTTTAACAACCAGGTCTTTAAGGCATTGCTGATGGTGTCCTCGATTACGGGCTTGGAGATATAATCATCCATGCCGGCTTCATGGCAGCGCTCTTTTTCACCTTTGACGGTTCCTGCTGTCAGCGCTACGATGGGAATTCGCTTCCCTGTCTTTTCTTCTATCTTACGGATTGCCTGTACTGCTTCATAACCGTTCATTTCGGGCATCTGTATGTCCATAAATACGAAATCCGGGAGGTTTTCTTCATAATACCTGACGCCTTCGAGGCCATTGTTGGCTTTGATCAGACTGGCCCCAGGCAGCAAATAGGATACGATGGTCGATGCCAGCATCATATTTACTTTGTTGTCTTCCACGATCATTACTTTATAGGGGTATTTGGACAGATAAGTAGCTTGTTTTTCAGGGATTTCTGGTTTTTCGGCAGCTGCCTGCTCCAGCCCGGAATGTATCTTCGACAAGGCTTCGAAGAGCTGCGTCATTTTTACTGGCTTCACCAGGGTTTGCTGGACACCCAGGGAACGGCCTTCTTTGTAGATCTGATCGTCATCGGAGGAGCTGTGCAAAAAGATAACGGGCTGCTTGTCGGAGTTGAGCTTGCATTTTTCGCGGATCAGACGGATGACTTCGATGCCATTCATCACAGGCATGTTATAATCGAGAATGATGACATCATAGCACTTTTCGTTATCGAGCATGGCCAGGGCTTCGAAGCCATTGGCTGCCATGTCGGAATTGATATGCTGGGTTTTGAGCATGTGCTGCAAGATGATGCGGTTGTTGTCGTTATCATCAACAATGAGTACGTTTTTGATTTTTTTGACATTCCCGTATTGCAATGGATTACCATGTTCAGCCTGTACGACGATGGAGAAAAAGAAACGGCTGCCCAGGCCTGGCTCGCTTTCTAATTCCAGCCTGGCTCCCATCATCTCGACAAGCTTATTGGAGATGGCAAGTCCCAGGCCTGTGCCACCATATTTGCGGGTCGTGGTGGAATCGGCTTGTGAAAATGTCTCAAAGATCTTTTTCTGCTTATCCAAGGGAATGCCGATGCCTGAATCTCTGACAGAAAAGGTGAAGCGGGTATTTCCCCTGGCATCATCAACAGCTTCTGTTTCGATTTTGAATTCTACTTCACCGGTATCTGTAAACTTAAAGGCATTGCCAAGTAAATTGACGAGGATCTGTCGCAAACGGATGGGGTCCACATCGATAAACCTTGGCATATCAAAGGGAAGATTTAGCAAGAGCTCCAGTCCTTTTTCATGTGCCCTGAACTTCAGGACATCTGCTATTTGCTCTGCCAGGATGATGACATCGGTTTTTTCGGGATTGAGCTCGAATTTGCCGGCCTCGATTTTGGAGAAATCCAGGATATCGTTGAGCAAGTCGAGCAGGGAGTTGCCGGAATAAAATACCGTTTGCATATAATGCCTTTGGGTATCGCTGAGGTTGGTCCGCATCAGCAAATCGGAAAAGCCGATGACCCCATTGAGCGGTGTCCTGATCTCATGGCTCATGTTGGCCAGGAACTCTGATTTGGCTTTGCTTGCTGTCTCGGCCGTTTCTTTTGCCAGGATCAGGGCTGCCTCGGCTTCTTTCAGGGAGGAAATGTCTACGAAGGACTCAACCAATTGATTTCTGCCGTTAAAAACAGTGTGAATCACCGATTTTAAGATCGGGATATGTTCACCCTTTGCATTGATAAATATACGTTCCGTCGACCGCATCTTGCTCTTGGGGTCGCATACGCTGCACTCAGCCCGGCTTGTCGGGCAGATAAAAGCATGACAGGCTTTCCCTATGATTTCCTCCTTGGAGGCCCCATACAAGTCAGCACCTTTTTTGTTGATAAAGGAAATGTGATGGGTTTCCAAATCGATAATAGTAACTCCAACATCCTGTGAATCAAGAATTTCACTTAAGGACGTTTCACTTTCCTTCAGCGACAACTCCATGTGTTTTCGCTCATCTATCAGTTTGATCAGGGAGTCTAACAAATGGCTGTTGTCATCCGTTTTTACACCATGCTCAAAAGGAAGCAGGTCTTTGTCTTCACTCAGGGCATAAATGGCCTCTTTTATTTTTACTATGGTTTCTTGTTGTGTTTCAGCATCTTGCTTCTTTTGCAAATACGCATCAATCAGCTCCTGGGAACTAATTTCGATAGAGTTCTGCAGCAAGTGTATATCATCTTCATGGGCAATGTAGGTATCATTGACATCCCGGATGAGGCCCATCAAATTGTCGGGCAGGTTGTCTATGGAACCAAAGTGTCTTTTTATCTGACGATGCAGCAGTTTGTTGAGGGAGGTGTCCATGGCTAAGGGGGGGCTTACACTTCTTTAAATAGGGTAATCGTCATCGTCTGGTTGTGCAATTCACATTGATTCTCAAAGGGTTTCAAGGGCGCAATTTCTCCGTATGAATAAAAGCCTGCAAAGGTGGTATTGGGGCCTATGATTTCTCGAACGCCTTCAAGTTCTTCTTCCACTCTTTGTTTTAAAACAAGTTTTCGTCCAACGCAACTAATCAGTACAGCCAAATCAGGGGCGGCATGCTGCAAACTTGTATTCGACATTTTGGCTGCTTCCATGGCACCTTCCACAAGCCTGTTAAAGTTGGATTTCATCAACCTGACATATTCACCTTGTGGGATGTCGCCGGCAAAAACCATGCTTCCATCTTCTTCATTGACCGACAAGACTGTGCGTACCAGGACCGTTTCCTGGTTGTTAAGTCGGAGGCTGAGGGGGAAAAGCATGGCCGAGGCAGGCAATTCAGCTGCATGCGTGCCAAGGTATCGCTTGTACAATTCGAGGGCAGGAAAACCGTCAAGCTCATACAAAACGTTCCCTACAGAACGAGTTACCATCCTGTCAACACCGAAGGAATCCCATCCACCCATAGAACCATAGCCGGTCTGTAGATGCTCGCCATAGAATCCAATCGCCAGAACAGCGTTTTTTTCTCCCGGCTGGTTGTGAACGATCACAGTCTCCAAAAACCTTTCATTGTCACCAGCCAAACCGCCTGTTACAGGTATCCTGTTGCTGAATTGTTTGTTAAAGCCATTGGTGAGTTCACTACCATTGATGTTCAAACCCTCTGACAGCACAATCACATGTACCAAACCTTCACGATCCAGCTGATTCGCAAGCCTTTCTCCAATCATACGACTTTCATCCACATGGCTGATTGCTTCCCGGGCTACAAGAATCTTCGACTTTTCAAACCAAACAGCTGTAGCGACGATGTGGTTGTTAAAGACTTCCTCCTGGAAAATCTCACCTGCAGTGGAACAACCAACGATTTGTGCATTGGGATAGGAATTTCTTATGTAATCAAAGTGTTGTTGCTGTTTCAGCAAATCTTTGTTACCAAAATAGAAGACAAGTTGCGCCAAAGTACCCAACTTATTCTCACTCTTTTTTAACCAGCCGGTAGATTCGGTATAAACACTTTGTTCAGTTTTCATATCTCTGATGTTTTATGTAACTGGATTTCAGCATATTTCCATGAAATACACAAGCAAAAAAACCTGGGCTTTATTGACACATTGAGGAAGCAACTCCCTAAGGAACAAATCTAAAAAATAAATCCGAACAATCCCATACCTTTATTGTCACAATCAAATATGGCACCTTTTTTGCACCGCGCCCATGTGTGAAAATAATATTGACTTTAGCATATACTTATGAAAAAACTTACAACAGCGCTGAAAATATTCGGTATTCTGCTGATAATCATTGTTATCCTGGCAGCCACTTTGCCCTTTGCCTTTAAGAAACAAATCGTAGGTGCGGTAAAAACAGGGATCAATGACCAGATCACTGCGAAATTGGAATTCTCGGATTACAGTTTGAGCCTGTTCCGTTCTTTTCCCAACTTCAGTCTTGGATTAAAGAAACTGACACTGATTGGCACTGGAGACTTTGCCAAAGATACCCTGATCAGCACCCAAGAGCTTCAGCTTACAATTGACCTGATAAGCGTCATCAAAGGTAAACAGTATGTTGTCACGAAGGTTAGTTTAGATGAGCCTTCGATCATGCTAAGAGTGCTAAAAAACGGCAAAGCCAATTGGGATATCACCAAACCATCACCGCCTGCAGCCACAACTGCCGCTGAAAGCAATGCCAAATTCCGTTTGACAGTCAATAAATTTGAGATCAATGGCGGCAAGGTAGTGTATGATGACCAAAGTATGGGGATGAAGACTGCCATGACAGGACTTGACCTTTTTATGAAGGCTGATATCAATGGTGATGTTTACGAAATGCAGACCGAGGTCAGCACAGAAAGCCTTGATTTTGCCTATGGTGGAGTTCCTTACCTGCACAAGGTGAATGCAGGTGTTAAAACTGACATAACGGCAGACATGAAGGCCTTCAAATTCAGCTTCAAAGATGCGGCAATCAGTCTGAATGCCCTTGACCTGGGCCTGGATGGCTGGTTTTCTATGCCAGAGGATGACATTAACATGGATCTGAAATTTGATGCAGGTAAAAGTGAGTTCAAGAACTTCCTTTCGCTGTTGCCTGCTGTTTATGCCAAAGATTTCGACAAAGTCAAGACGGCAGGAAGTCTTACTTTCAATGGCTATGCGAAAGGCGTTTACAATGACAATATGTTGCCAGCCTTTGGCATTAATCTACTGGTTAACAATGCGATGTTCCAATATCCCGGACTACCTGCAACAGTAAAAAATATCGGCATAGACCTGAATCTGGCCAACAAAAACGGAGTTCCTGACAATACCTTAATCAACCTCAGGAAGCTACACTTGGAAGCCGGAAGCAATGTTGTTGATGCAAGCATGCAAGTAGCGACGCCGGTTTCTGACCCGGCCATAAAGGCAAAACTGAAAGCTGCCATAAAACTGGCCGAAGTAAAACAGTTTTACCCCCTGCCTGATGATGCACAGCTTAGTGGATTGCTTAATGCTGATATTCAACTTGATGGAAAGATGTCTTCGATTGACAAAAAGCAATATGAAGCCTTCAAAGCGGCCGGAGACATTAGCCTGAGCCTCTTGAATTACAAAAGCAAGGATTTACCTCAGGGATTGGCAATCAATACATTAAAGCTTATTTTCAGCCCCTCCTTTGTGGAAATGCCTGTTTGTGATTTACGCCTTGGAAGATCAGACATGAAGGCTACTGGCCGACTTGACAATGCACTAGGCTGGGCCCTGCGGGATGAAGTACTCAAAGGCAATTTCGAAAGCAGTTCCAGGCTCATGGATCTCAATGAATTTATGGCAGAAGATGCAGCACCCTCCAGTTCGGACACCCTTAGTACACTCACTGTTATGCGCTTACCGGCAAACATAGACTTTGTGGCCAAAACCGCCATTACAAAACTCATCTATGACAACATACAAATGAGCAATGTCAGCGGCGGATTGCGGATTGCAGATGAAAAAATCAGTCTGAATAACCTGCAGATGAACATGTTGGGTGGTAGTATGGTGATGAACGGAACATACGACAGCAAGCCCCAAAGTCCCAATGTGGCTTTCAATCTCGACATAAAGCGCTTCGACATTCCATTGACTGCCCGGACATTCAATACCGTAAAAAAGCTGGCCCCTGTCGCCTCCTATTGTGCCGGTAAGGCTTCAACAACGATGAATTTCACGGCCAGCCTGGATGACAAAATGATGCCAATCCTGGAATCACTCAACGGGAGTGGCATGATCAAAGGGGAACAATTGGTCGTCATGGATTTCATTCCGATGAACAAACTCTCTGAAGCATTGAAGATCGACAAATTCAAAAAACTAGACATCGGAACTGCCATGATGGATGTCACCATCACCAAGGGAAGAGTAGTTGTGAAGCCCTTCACTTTTATGACCGACAACATCAAATCCACGATTGGCGGATGGAATGACCTGGATCAACAGATATCCTATACCTCGGTGATGGAGATTCCAAGGGCGATGTTTGGAACACAGGCAAATTCCGCTTTGGAGGGGATGATAAAAAAAGCCGGAACCCAGGGCGTTAAGCTGAATATCGGAGAAACTATCATCGTTTCTGCAAAAATCCTCGGGACCTTCACCAATCCCACGATAACCACCGATTTGAAGAACAGTGCCAATGCGGCTTTGACCGAAGTAAAGCAGCAAGTAGAGCAGGAAGTCAAGAAAAAAGTACAGGAAGAAATCGTTAAGGTAAAGGCTGATGCAGGCGCAGAAGCGGCAAAGATCATCGCTGATGCCGAGAAAAAGGCTGCCGAATTAAATGCAGCCGCCAAAGCTGCCGGGGATAAGCTTGTGGCTGAAGCCGACAAAGAAGGGAAGAACCTGGTAGCCAAGGCATCAGATCCCCTTTCCAAATTGGCTGCCAAAGAAGCTGCCAAACAAGCCCTGAAGCAAGCACAATCAAAATCAGACAAGCTTCAGAAAGAAGCCGACCAGAAAGGAAAAGCCATCATCGCTGCAGCAAGGGCTGAGGCTGCCCGGCTCAAATAGTTATCCCCTTTCAGTGATACTGCTCATCTTGGTTTGTCTGGGACGCTAAGAATATTACATTTAATATATTAAAATAAAATAAATGCCAAAAAATATTTTTTGGCATTTATTTTTGTTTTACTATCTTGCGCCACTATTGTTATCTAGTCTAAATTAAACCCAAATCAATCAATAAATCAAACATCAAATCCAATGACCATGAAAAAAAATGCTTTACTCTCTGGCCTCATCCTGGCTTTCGTCAGTATCAGCCTTTTCTCCAATGCCACCGTTTGGAGAGTCAACAGTGCCCCAGGTAGCGCTGCACAGTATGTCTCTGTTCAGGCTGCCCATGATGCAACAACAACCCTGAACAACGACACTTTGTATGTGGAAGCATCTGCCACTACACAAGGACCTTTATCCTGCTCAAAAAAGCTCGTCATTATTGGAACCGGCTACTTTCTTGCTCAGAATCCTCAAACTCAGTCTACTCCAGTCGCATCAACAATTGATTACATCTATTTTAATGCAGGAAGTCAGGGATCCAAAGTGATGGGAATCTCCACTGGTTATATCTATATCAATACCAGCAACCTCCTGATCACACGTAACTATATCTCAGGAGCAGGATATCCAATCTATGGACAAGCTGCCAATCTTGGTAACATTGTGATCACACAAAACTACATCCAGGGTTCAGCTTATTATTCACAGGCAATCTATTTCCCTTATGCAGCGAACAACATTCTGATTACCAATAATTATATTCAGGGATACGTTTCCTCAGGTACCAATTTCGCGGGAATCTTTGAAAACAATGTTGTTTTTGGTTATATCGCGCTTTATAATACCACCTTGAAAAACAACATCCTCACCGGATCGTATGGCAATTTTACCAACTACAATTGCATTTATACCAACAACATCAGTTACAATTCTGACTTCGGTACTGCCAATGGAAACCAGGCCAATGTTGTAATGTCAAATGTCTTTGCCGGTACTGCAACAACCAATGATGGCTATTTCAAGCTCAAAGCCGGTTCTCCAGCCTTGGGTGCAGGTGAGAATGGCGTGGATTGTGGCATGTATGGTGGTCCATTCCCCTACATCCTCTCAGGAATGCCAAACATTCCTTCCATCTATTATTTCAATGCCCCTTCGATTCCTTCCAACACGATTAACGTAGCCATCAAAGCCAAATCACACAACTAAGATGGGCTTTATCCCATTCCTAGTAAGTGATTTAAGGTTTACAGAAAAATGGAAAAGAAAATGAAATTATTTTCTCCCATAACCCTGGCTTTGCCTTTGTCCGGCTTGCGAAAAATCTTGCTCAGCTTTGTGTTGATCTTGTTGGCCTATTCTATGTCCTTTGGACAGAATATCAACAAGGTAGAATATTTTTTCGACACAGATCCAGGCTTTGGAAACGGGACTTCGGTTCCTGTGACCCCTACCCCCGATCTGACAAACCTGTCGTTTAATATCAACATTGTAACGCTGCCGCAAGGCTTTCACCAGCTGTATATCAGGGCAAAGGATGACAGTGGAAGATGGAGTCACACCAATGCAAGATCTCTGTACAAGTATATTCCGATTGCAGCTGCGCCCAATATCAGCAAAATGGAATATTTCTTTGATACTGATCCCGGATTCGGAAATGGTACTGCTGTGCCATTCACCAACAATTCGGTAGCAGACAGTCTTGGATTTTCGGTTGACATCACCGCCCTTTCGAGCGGCTTTCACTTTTTCTACGTGCGGGCAAAAGACACTCACGGGAAATGGAGTCTGACAGATTTCCGTTCCTTTTACAAAGTGCTCGCCACGCCTTCGGCAGTTGATGTTGTTGCCGCAGAATATTTCTTCGATACTGACCCGGGCTTTGGTTCCGGAATTGCGGTTCCTGTCAATGCCGGCGCCGATGTCGATCCCATCAATTTCACTGTCGACATTTCATCCCTCTCTGAAGGCTTTCACAATGTCCTGGTCCGTGTAAAAGATGCAGCTAACCGATGGAGTGTCACACACATGCGCTCTTTCGTCAAAGCGAGTATTGTTGACACCGGCCACATTGTTGTTGCTGCTGAATATTTCTTCGACACTGATCCGGGTTTTGGTTTGGGTGTTTCTGTACCACTTACACCCTCAGATGACATCACCAACTTGCCTGTTACCATCGACATTACCGCCATGTCTGAAGGTTTTCACCAGATCTTATTCAGGGTAAAAGACAATGAAGGCAATTGGAGTCTGAACCATGTGCGTTCTTTCTATAAAGTTGTTACTGAAGTTTCATTGCCTGTGATCACCGCTGTTGAATATTTCTTCGACACCGATCCGGGATTTGGCAATGCAACTGCTGTCGCAATTACACCCGGCGTCAACAAGATCCTGAACTTCAATGTCAGCATTTTTGCCTTGAGCAGAGGATTTCATCAGCTGTTTGTCAGGGTGAAAGACTCGCTTAACAATTGGAGTCTTACAGCTATGCGTACTTTCTACAAGGAGTTACCTCCTGCAGAACTGTCAAAGATCAAACGATTAGAGTATTTCTTTGATACAGATCCTGGCTTCGGACTGGCAACACCTGTTGCTTTGCCTGCCGACACCAACAACCTGGAACTTGCCTGGGATATCGATATCAACAGCCTGAGCCAGGGATTTCATAGCCTTCATGTACGGGCAAAAAATGCGACCGGCAAATGGAGTCTGACGAGTTTCAAACCCTTTTTCAAACAATTGCTGTACGACACCTTGCCCAAAATCACCAAAGTCGAGTATTTCTATGATACAGACCCGGGTATCGGCAATGGTATTAATGTGCCACTTACGCCAACCCAGAACCTCACATTCTTATCCTGGGTACTGAATCTCAACAATGTGGCATTCGGACAACACCAGCTGTTTGTCAGGGCAAAGGATGAATATGGTCATTGGAGCCTCAGAACGCATGACACGATATTCTACTACCTGGATTCCTTACCAACTGCGGCTTTGAGCGGCCCTATGGGAGTGTGTGTCTATGATACCGCCACTTTTGAGATCAATCTCACCGGAACACCACCATGGACAGTCATTCTCAATGATGGATTTCAGGTAGATACGATCCACAACATCATGACAACACCCCATACCTATTCCATCGTCCCTCAGCTAACCGGCACAAAAACTGCCAAAATTCTGAAGGTCATGGATGTGTATTATACCGGCTTGTATACCGGGATCCCGATCGACTACGAGGTGAATCCATTTCCGGAAGCCATCACTGCGATACAAGGACCTGTTAACATTTGCCAGGGTTCTCAAGGTGTCACTTTCTGGATTTATAACGTCGGTAATGCCAACACCTATCAATGGACAGTACCTGCAGGAGCAACCATTGTTTCTCAGGGATATTACTGGTGGTATGGCGGAAACTGGATTACAGTTAACTTTGCTGCCAATGCCCAGTCAGGGAATGTGACAGTCAGGGGATTAAATGGCTGCGGTTATGGTCCGACGACAAGTCTGGCGATCAACTTACGCGATTTACCTGAAGTTGAAATTGGTCCTGATGTTTTTGTTGATTACAACGACACCGTCTACCTAAGTGCCACTGTCACCACAGGTACAGCCCCTTACAGTTATAGTTGGAGTCCATGGTGGTTGTTCAACAACAACGGAATTGCTGATCCGATTGCCATGCCAACAAGCAATACGGCGATTGCTGTCTCCATCTCCGACGTCTATGGCTGTTCCGCGACAGACCAGAGCATGATTTATGTTGGACCACCTGCCGGAACGACCATTACAGGAAAGGTGAAATACAACAACGCCAATGCCTGGGGTATCCCGAATACAACGGTGTATCTTAAGCAAGGCGCAACAACCATCTCTCAAACGGCAGCAGATGCATCCGGCAATTACACCATCGCCGGCGTACCTGCAGGTTATTACACCATCACAGCAGGTTCTACCTATACCTGGAGTGGGGTGAATGCAATCGATGCCCTTGTTGTGATGAAACATTTTGCCGGAATCACATTCTTGTCAGGTCTGCGCCTTGGAGGTGCCGATGTGAATGCTACAGGAAACATCAATGCTGTCGATGCCCTGCGTTGTGCGCAACGCTTTGCCGGTGTTGTCAGCAGCTTCAATGCGGGCGACTGGGTCTTTGATGCTCCCTATTTCTATGCCAATGTAGTAGGCAACCTCAGCATCGACATTCAAGGTTTGTGTGTGGGTGATGTGGATGCTTCCTATAACCCGTCTTCAAAATTGCAGCCTACTATTGAAATGAAACAATCAGGAATGCTTGAAGCCCCAGCCATGGGTACCATCGACATCCCTGTTTCTGTTAGCAGCGACATCCAAACTGCAGCCATTTCACTGGTATTGCATATCCCCTCAGGATATGTTGTGGAAGATGTGAAGATGAACAAAGGCAAGAAGGACGAACTTGTGTTCAACCGTGTTGGCAATGACCTTCGGATTGCCTGGTTCAGCGTCGAGCCTATCGATATAAAAGCAGATGAAGTCCTGATGTATATTAAGGTGACTTACCGTAATCTTCCAACAGAAAATTGGACAGTGGCGGAGGAAAGCAACATCGCTGACGGTAATGGAACAATGCGTTCGCTTACTGGTTTATCAGTACCAAAATTGGTTGTTGGCAATACTGAATTTGGACTTGGGGAAAACTATCCCAATCCATTTTCTCAAACCACCACCATTCCTTTCGCTTTGCCTGCTGATGCAAAAGTCAGGCTGAGCATCCTCAACCTTTTGGGTGAGGAGATCATGGTCCTTGCTGATCAGGAGATGAAAGCCGGTTCTCATGTATTCAGCATGGATGGAAGTGCTTTATCAGCCGGAATCTACCAATACAGATTGGTGGCCGAAACTGCAAACATGCATTATGAGCAAACACACAAGCTCGCAGTAGCGCGTTAGTTTATTCAGCAAATACACCTTTTGTTAGGAAAGCAAAAGAGGGCGACTCAAATTGAGTCGCCCTCTTTTTTTTTAAATGCTCGGGCCGCGAGGCCTCGTAGCTGTGCCGCGACAGTGCCTGATGCTGCCCTCCTATCTTCGAGCTTCCGATTCCGCTTTGCTACATCGGAACCGCAACAGCCAAGGTCGCTCTGCGGCTACTGGAATCGATCTTCTCCAAACTGGCGGCTTATAATTTGCCATTTTTGCCAGATTTAGGGCAATGACATGCAATCCAGCTTCGACTTCAATCTTACGAATACCACGAAGCATAAATCGTTTGAAGTTTTTGTTACACTTGATGTCACCGAAAGTGGTGGCGCTACCTAAAACCTCTTGTATTTAAAACAGGAAAGAAACAAGTGCAAGCACAATGGCAAAAACAGGAAGCGCGAGGATAAGATAACCAAAGAAAAGCAATAGAAATTTAAGGATTGTCCGACCCCAGGCCTGCAGATAAACACGCTTTAAGGAGAGTAAGAGATAAAGAAGCATCCCGGGAAACAAAAAAGCCATGAAATACCCATCGGTAAAATCATCAAACACCAGGTTCATTATCAAACCCAGGAAGATCAGGGCATGCAAATGCAAAGCAAAGATAAGGTGATCAAAATACAGTTTCTTCTTCCTGATATACAGCAGTTTCAGCAACAAGGCCATCACAGGAATTAAGATAAACACAATTTTCGAGGCATTGTGAAATAGTTTTTCTGTCAGCTTTTCATTCCCTTGCATGGCATTTTGCAGGAATTTCTTCGAGACAAAGCGCGTAAACCAGCCGGAATTCGGCATAATAGAATCCAGTAAGGCATCTTCACCCATACGCTCAACTGCGGTACGGGCCTCGGCAATTGTCATTTTTTCAGCATCCGGTAAGGTGATGCTGTAATTCAGCGTTTCTTTTTCTTTCAGGGTATCACTTACATTCCCCGATTGGGGCAATTCATGCTTCATCGACGTCATCCCAAACAGCAGGAAGTATACAACACTGATAAAGAGAAACAACTTAAAAGGCTGAATGTACCTTGCCCTGCGGCCTGCCAGGAAGTCATTGGTCATAGCCCCGGGATGCAGCAAAAGGGATTTTACTGTGCGGTAGAACTTACCATCAAAATGGAAATAATCCCCAACAGAATCAACAGCGAGGTGGCGGAATGTGAAATCATGAGCTTGCAGCTTTTTTTGTCCGCAAGCTGGACAAAATACGTCTTCCTCCCGCAAAATTGTTGAACAGTTCAGACATTGGTCCTGTTTTTCGATTTCTGTCATGAAGCCTCTATTTTGTTTTTAACTTCCCGATGTCTCTTCTTTCCTTTTTTGTAGGTCTGCCTGCTCCCCGATCACGCTTTTCGTAATTCATTTCTTTTTTCAGCAAGAGGCGTTCGAATTCTTCAGGTGGCGTCAGGTCTTCGAAGTAGTCAGGTACGAGCTTGGCCCCCACCCTGTTGTGCAGGAGGTTTTTTACCCTTACTGTTTTGGTCATGACCTCGGTTTTCACAGTATAGATATCACCTGGATGGATGTCCCGGGAAGCCTTAACCGGCTCACCCTGGAATTTGACCTTACCGGTTCGGCAGGCATCAGCGGCTACAGTCCTGGTTTTGTACAACCTGACAGCCCACAACCACTTGTCGATCCTGATGCTCTCGCCTTCCATGCCGCCAGATTATTTCTTACGGATAAAGATCTCCATGGGAACACCTGAGAAATCGAAGTTCTTACGAATCTGGTTCTCCAGAAAGCGTTTGTAAGGATCCTTGACGTATTGCGGCAGGTTGCAAAAGAAAACGAAGGCGGGATAAGCCAGTGGCAACTGCGTGATATACTTGATTTTAACACTCTTACCTTTGCTGATGGGCGGAGGATTGACTTCGATGATCGGCAGGAGTAAGTCATTTAACTTACTGGTAGTGATGTGTCTTTTACGGTTTTCCTGCACCTGCAGGGCAGTCTCCAGCGCCTTTAACACCCTTTGTTTTTCGGTGACAGAGGTAAAGATGATCGGCACATCCTGGAATGGGGCAATCCGGTCCATGATGAGGTTTTCGTAGGCTTTTGATGTGGTATGGTCTTTTTCGATAAGGTCCCATTTGTTCACCAGGATCACCAGTCCTTTGTGGTTGCGTTCCACCAGGTGCAGGATGCTCTGATCCTGGGCTTCGAAGCCCTGGGTAGCGTCGACCATCAGGAGGCAGACATCACAATTTTCGATGGCACGGATAGAACGCATCACAGAATAGAACTCGATGTCCTCACTCACCTTGGCTTTTTTGCGAATACCGGCAGTATCCACCAGGAGGAATTCCATCCCGAAACTCTTGTAGGGGGTGAAGATAGAATCACGGGTAGTGCCGGCAACAGGCGTCACGATGTTGCGGTTTTCACCCAGGAGGGCATTGATCAGGGATGACTTCCCTACATTCGGTCTGCCAATCACAGCGAACTTGGGAAGGTCGGGCACATCCGGGATCGGCTGATTGTCCATTTCTGCCACGATGGCATCCAGCAATTCACCGGTTCCACTGCCGTTGATGGCGGAAATCGGGTATACCTCGCCCAGGCCCAGGCTGTAAAACTCAGCAGCCATGTCCTGTCGGGCATTGGTATCAGCCTTGTTGGCGCCCAGGTATACCTTTTTCTTGCTTCGGCGCAGCAGGTCAGCTACGTCCTCGTCCAGTGTCGTCAAGCCTTCCAGCACATCCACCATGAAGATAATGGCATCTGCTTCGTCGATGGCCAGCCTCACCTGGTTCTGGATCTCGCCTTCAAAGACATCACCAGAATCCATGGCATAACCGCCTGTATCGATGACAGAAAAATGCACCCCATTCCAATCCGAAACACCATAGTGACGGTCGCGGGTGACACCACTTGTCGGGTCGACAATAGCCTGCCGCATGCCCACCAGTTTGTTGAAAAAAGTTGACTTCCCGACATTCGGTCTCCCAACAATAGCTATCATATTCGACATAAAACCTCCTTTTACTTTAACTTCACTTCAACACTTATCCTTCTCTTCAACCTTCATCCCACTACAGTGGATATCCAAATTTTCGCAACTGATTTTTATCCTCTCTCCAATCCTTACTTACCTTAATCCTTAAATCCAGGAAAATATGCTTCCCGAAGAATTTCTCCAGGTCCATACGGGCCGTAATCCCGAGTCTTTTGATTGCACGTCCCTCCTCTCCGATCATGATCACCTTTTGTGATTCCCTGGCGACGAAGATCTCAGCGCCTATGCTCAGGTTGTGGGTGTCGTCGACAAAAGAATCGATGACAACTTCCACAGAATAAGGCACTTCCTTACGATACAGCTCCAGGATGTTCGAACGGATGATTTCAGAAACAAAGAAGCGTTCCGGTCTGTCTGTCAGTTCATCCTTATCATAATACGGCGGACATTCCGGCAATTTTTCAAGAATACGATCGATGACAGTATCCACATTAAAGCCATGCAGTGCCGAAAGCGGCAGGATTTCCGCATTGGGCAGCTTTTTCTGCCATTCGTTGTACGCCAGCAACACCTTTTCCTGGTTTGAAAGGTCTATTTTGTTCAAAAGCAGCAAGGTAGGTATTTCTGAGCGAATTATCTTGTCTAAAACCTCAGTATGTTCAAAACCTTCATTCACGTCGATGACGAGGAGGAAGACATCCGCATCTTCCAGTGCAGTACCGACCTCTTTCATCATAGATTCCTGCAGCAGGTAGTGAGGGTCCAGAATACCCGGAGTATCAGAGAAAACAATTTGATAATCTTCTCCGTTTACGAGGCCCATGATGCGATGCCGGGTCGTTTGTGCCTTGGCAGTGATGACAGATAGGCGGGTTCCGACCAGGGCATTCATGAGTGTAGACTTCCCAACGTTCGGATTTCCAATGATATTGACGAAGCCGGATTTATGATTCATAAAAAAGAAAAATTAATTTGGAATACAAAGAAACAAAATTTACCTTTGCAGTCCCAAATTAGTTATAAAACGCCATAAGATATATTGCGGGGTGGAGCAGTGGCAGCTCGTTGGGCTCATAACCCAAAGGTCATAGGTTCGAATCCTATCCCCGCTACTTAGAAAGCCGCACGTTTGCGGCTTTTTTTATTTTTGGTTAGTCTCATGGAGTAAGGAAATGGAGTGAGGAAATTTATTTGACCGTAATCACTCTTGAGAATCATCCGGTTCCGAAAATACATAAAACTCCCCCATTTGATGTGCGGCTTCTAATTGTGCCAAATAGTGTTTACGTACTGTGGATTCATTGCTATGGTCGCTCACTGTTGTTGTAAAGTTGATATCACCATATGTGCTTTGCACCCTGCTGATAAAGGTCGTCCTCAGTTCTTTAAAACTTTTTTGACCTTCAATTTTTGCGACTTTCTTATAATGTGTAAAGCCATGAGTAATATCTGAGCTAACTGTGCTTCGAGCTATACTGGGGGCTAATATATACTCTTGTCGTCCTTTTTTTTGCGCAAAATCACATTCTTCATTCAATACCTTCAGCATTTCAGGTATCACACGGATTCTTTTTACTCGCTTCGTTTCATCATCGTCATTGTCATCTTTCGCCTGAAATCTGTTAACCTTAAAGTTATCAGAAATCAAAACCAACATACCATTGATTTCTTGAATGTCTGAATATCTTAGATTTACCAGTTCATCCAGTCTTAGACAAGAAAATGCACCGAGTTTAAAGGCTGTAGGAAGCCATTCTTTATACCTATGCCTCTTCGCCTCAGTATCATGACCATTTTCCTTTGTGGTGACAGCTAAAAGTCGGTCAAACTCTTCTTTAGTGTAGGATAAGGGGTTATAGATGGGCATCTTTAATACTATAGAACTAAATGGATTGTCAATCTTAAGTTTTACATAATCAATGAGATGATTGTAAAAGGCTCGTAATTGCCCCATGATATTATTGTAAGTCTTTTTACTTTTCGAGCGCCCCTTGATGAAAAGATGAAATTTTTCGAGATGGTTCTTATTCACATCAGTGACTTTGAAGGTTTTAAGGTCGACCGAGTTCCCAATACTTTCCAGAAAGTACTTAAAGTTTCGCTTATAGTCATTAATGGTGCTTTTTTTAACGATTTTAACGTTTTCATGTTTAAATTCCCCCCCTGTCGATTTATATTCTATAAATCTTTCCATTTGATATATCAACAGATATTTAAGGTTTTGATTATTCGGTTCAATATGATGATTCTCCTGAGCAAACCCATTATTTTTCAGCCGTTTTACAAATTCGTCATGTTGTAACACCGCTTGTTCAATATCTCTTGTGCCCAAAACTATTGTTCTTGAGTCGTTTCTCGTTCCGGGCACGTGGATTTTAGACTTATAGACCTGTTTTTCTGCCGGGTGATGGCAATTGCTTACTTTCTTCAGCCTACCATCGTTAATGGGTGAATACCCTTTACATTGATTACAAAAAACGTAAAGCCCGGTTCTCCGGAATTTGACCGGAATATTAAGAGAGTTCATAGCCAATATTGTTTAAAAATGTGTTAGGGTTATAGCTGATGTTATTACATACTTCATCTGACTCCTCTTGAATTGCGTAGAATTCTGTTATGTCTTCACTGTTGTACGCATGGTAATATTTTTCCCATTTCTCACCATACCTCCTTTTAAGGTCATCTATTATTGGCTTCTGGTACACAAGTTCAAATGCGTATTCAGACACGGTATTTTTATTTCCGATTGGAATAATCGTTATGTCATTTTTAATACACCACCGAGCCGCAGCCTCAGATGTTTCCAGATGAAGTTTGACTTTTACTTGTTCCATTGTTAATGTACCTATTCCACACATGGCCTAATATTTTTAGTTGGTTCATGAATCATTTGCCGGCAATCTTATACCACGAACTAGATTTAACTGAAGTATAGAAACGTTTTACCCGAGGTAAATTACCTCTTCCTCCTCACGGTCTCCGAAATATGCAATAAGCTTCTCTTTAGGTACAACCAGACTAACAATGGTGCGCTTTTTGCCATTAGTTGAATAATTTCTTATGTAAACATCCCTGAAGAATATTGCCTGTGATTCTGAGAGTGTCCAACTAATATTATAGTTCTTGGAGTCGGCTTCCTCTTGGGTCATGGCACGATATATGCGTACATTCTCCGGTAATTGCTGAAGAAACAACTGTTCTTCCGGGGTCATCAGATGTTCCCGGTCTGGGAGATTTGAGCTAAAACACTCTCTTACTTGTTCTCGATAGTTAAATAGGTCGTCAGAACATTGATATGCTTCTGAAAGTCCGTACCAAAATGTCGATGGCGCCATATCTTTCTCCTTAGTAATGTCATAAAAGACCTCGAATCTTGAAAAACTACTAACAAGTTGACTACATAAAATCTCATCCATAATTTCTTTAGTTACAAATTGTGGAATGGGGGTAGCCTTATCAGCGTAATACATCCGGAAGAATCTATCACGTATTCGTATTTCATCTGAAAATGTGGGCTGTTCAATTTTAGCCATCTCCTCGTTCATATAATTTTCCAACTCATCACTATACTCGGGAACAACAACATTTGCTTCCAATGATTTAAGTAATTGAAAATCAACATGAACTACCCAGTTGTTTCCATTCCAGATTTCGCATTTAAGGCAATCAGTTAAATTAATGTTTTTGAAGGATGCGTACCATTCATTGGAGTCTGCGCCTTGTTCCCTGCCAATACGTTCCATCTCTTCATATTCTTCATCGGAGATACTCTTGGTGTATTTGTAATCAGCCCATGTCCAAAGCGAATTCTTATCAAATGGCACTGAGAATCGTATTAGAGGCCTGTAATTGTGGAGCTCTTCTTTTGAAATTCTCATGAACTCACCCCGGATAAATTCCCCGATTTTGTTAGCGGTAGGTTCCCAAACAGAATTTAGGCTTAGCCATAATGTTGGCTTTTTACACTTAACTTTTTCAATAGGATTTGAGACTTTGAGCATACCTGAGTTCAGGATTTCGGCTAAGTGTTCTGTTGTAGTATAGTGGTAAATAATTTTTTCCATGATGATATTTTTTAAGGTTTAGACATACTTCTGGCTGACCGCCCATCACATCGATTTTTCTGGGTTAAATAATTACATTCTGGTGGAGGCTATCTCAATCTACCTGAATGGCAGATTTATAGTACCAATTTTGACTAGCGCCGGTCATTATATTGGTAATGGCGAGCTGCCAATTGTTACCTCCTAGGTCAACTGGCAGGAGCGGATGCGTTAGGGGCTGTTATCAGTTACCTCGTTTTTCATAGCAAAGCGATTATTATATGTTATGGTTGTTTTTATCACTGAAGTACATCGGGTATAGGGCACGTATTCTAGATAAGGCTTTGACCTTGGCATCCTTTTTTAATTCTATATCATCTATCCCATTATATTTATCCACTCTACCAATGCTGAAGCCGATTATTTTGTATTTCCCGTCAGGTTCTACTACTTTAATTTTCCCGAGGTACCTATGTCCCATTTTAGCGTTGTCGACGACGGTAATGGCTACCTTAGGTTCAAAAATGCTGTCCAGCATGTTAAATATGGTTTCGGATTCCGCAAGTTCAAGTTGGAACTTGACCACAACCTTTTTTATTTCTGACCTATATTTGGCTAAGCTTAGGTAGGTCACCTCGTTAAGTTCTCTGAAGTATCTCATTTGTTTTAATTTGGTGTACAAAGATACAACAAATTTCATCACTTATCATAAAACATGGTAAATAAATTAAGAAATATGACAAAATTAATTGGCCATCAGTATCAAAGAATCGACTAAATGCCTTTGGGAGTAGTAATACGTAACATTATAGTGTTACCTTTGGTTGTGCTTTTTATATGTAATCTGGACAAACGATACCATTAATAATATGTGCAATAGAACCGAAGCAGAGATTCTTCTGGTAATGGAAACGGCCAATGGGCTCTTAAATAAACATTACTTAAAGGAATATCACCTTGGCATCACCTTTAAGTTTAATCAGGAAATCTTTTTAGCCAACAGGGCGGAATTGGATGAAATGACTATTCATGCCGAATCCATAGATGCTAACGTTCCGAAATCCTTTACTCCTGAGCAGGCTACTATCGTTCTGGATACAATATCGGATTTTATTAATAACTACCTACAAAGCAAAGAAGAAGTATGTTATAGGCCAGTAATACCATATGTCAACTTCATATATGTTGAGTAGATAGTCATATTTGGCAATCACGAAATAAACACTAACACCATATAAACTCTATGGATAAGCCTGCCAAATTTAAAGTCGACCCAGCGCTAACTAAAATATTGGGGGAAAGCTATACATCCGTTGAGGCTGCAATAAAGGAGCTTGTCGATAATTGTTATGATGCCGATGCATCTGAAGTTACCGTTGATTTCCCTAACCCGTTTGACCATTCAAAGATTATCATCGAGGATAATGGTGATGGCATGACCCCCAATGAAGTGCGTGAACAGTACTTAAAAATTGCGAGTAGCCGGACTTCCAGAAAAGGTGACTTAACTCATGGTAAAAAAAGGCGGGTTAAGGGTCGTAAAGGTATAGGTAAGTTTGCCGGGTTGATGATTGCAGGACTAATGGAAGTTAAAACAAGGTCTCGGGGCGAGGAGACTACCATAATGATTTCGAAAGATGACATCCTCGGTAAAAATAAAGACCTTGAGGCCATAGATTTGCCCATTTCTACCAGCCCCTGCCTTAAAGATAAACATGGCACCACAATCAACCTTACGGGCATAAATCAGAATTTCACATTCCCAAACCCTGAGAAACTCAAACAAATTTTATCACGTGAGTATCTACGTGAAAATGGGTTTACCATTACTGTCAATGGCGAAGAAGTCAGTGTTAATGATATTCCGGGTCAAAAATTTGAAAAAGTAATTACACTGTCGAACGGAATGACAGTTACTGCGATTGCAACAATAACGGATAAAGCGCATAAGTATCACGGCGTAAATTATAGAGTTGACGGGAAGGTAGTTGGCAAACCCAACAATTTATTAGCGGAAAATGAGATTATTCCCGGGAAGGTTCAAAAACGACTCTACGTCGAAGTAAATGCGGATTGTCTTCTAAATGACACAACTGGCGACTGGGGTGAAATTAACGAAAGCAGTAAGCTAAAACAGGAAATAGATGACGCTTTAGCGCCATGGATGGAGGAAAGCCTTAATGATGGTTGTAAACAAGAAATGAATCTCGCCAAAGCCCGTCATCAAAAGAAAATTAATGCCTACTTATCTAAACTACCTGAATACCGGCAACAATTTGCTAAAGCAGCACTAGAGAAGGTTATTGAGAGGTTCTGGACTGAAGATGATACAAAGATTGACACCATCATCTCGGTGATGATTGATGCCTTCGAGAAAGGCCATTATTGGGCTGTATTAGAGAACATTGACCAAGCGGACGACCATCATATTGAAAAACTTGCAGATGCTTTTAATGAGTTTGGTTTGTACGAAATCACGATGATGACCCAACAGGCATCGGCCAAAGCTAAATTCTTAGACAAACTTCAAACTCTTATCGATAGCCCGGAAACTTTAGAGGCCAGTGTGCATCAGGCCTTGGCTAACAATTTGTGGGTCTTTGGATATGAATACACTCACTATATATCAAACCAATCACAAAAAAAAGCTTGCGAACAGCTCTGTGACAGGATATACAAGGGGATTAACGCCAACAAAAGACCTGATTTGTTTTTAGGTATGGCTTTTAATCGTGAGAGGCTACTCATCGAATTTAAAAGACCTTCTCATACTTTATCTCGAGCTGACGAAGCTCAAGCGCAGCGCTACCGGGATGAACTTTCTATTATGTTTCCCAATGATAGAATTAGCGTTAAGCTTATCGGTGGGGGCATCGGAGATAAGATAAGGCAACAAAATAATGCGGCCGACTTAACCTACCACTCATATACTGAGCTGATTTCGAATGCCAGAGCTAATTACGAATGGCTTATTAAGGAGCTGACGCAACCAAATTAAAAAACTAGAAACGGATAATTACCTATAAAATACTGCTGTCCTACTTTTGAGCATTCTTTTCGTCAAGATGATTAATGATTTTATCGATGTAAGAAGTTCTGGTTTTGTACAGAATGTCGAGTTTTAGTTGTGCTCTAGTAATTGCCGTATAAAAAATATTATTTGCTTTGTCCGCATCATTTGGAATGGAATCAAAGTCATACAAGATAACATAATAAAACTCAAGCCCTTTGGCGTAGCTGGTCGAAAAGAACTTGATTGTGTTGTTTTTAAACGAAAAATTATCCTCCTTTTTATTTCGGTATAATTGAGCTTTACCCTTCCTAAGTTTAGAAATTAGCTCAATAATTTTGTCGGTACGTACATATTTGCTCGGATAGATAACACATATATCTCTAAGGTCAATGTTGTAGGAGTTATCATCAATGATTTTATTCAGATAATCAACAATATCAGTTTCATTATTTACTTTTAGATAGCGCGGTAATTCCTCCTCTTGCAGGCTAAAAGTAATTTTATCCATTTCTTTTTTATCCATTTCTTCACTGAAAATCATCGCAAGCTCAAAAACATTTTTGGTATTTCTATAACATTTATATAGGTTTTTTGAGCGACCCGTTAACCCAATATTTCCGTCAAGCTTGAAACTTTCGTATATGTTCTTTTGTTTCTTACCATAAATATCCTGTCTGCTGTCGAATAATGCGATAACATTCTTCTCCTTATAGTCATTTCCTTTTGCTATTTGATACACCAATTGCCCCCATGATTCAAAAAAATCTTGAGCTTCATCAATAAAAATGTAGTCATAATGTTGTAGGAGGTTCGCAGAGTCTAAATTTTGGAGAGCGTCTAATCCAATATTATTGTTACCGATGTCAGTATACATCCCATATTCATCAATATTTAAATTAAACTTCTTTTTCATAAAATCCCAGAAAGTAAAAATGTGAAGATTCTCACTTTTACTATCTTTTAATGCGTGGTTGTAATAAGACTTTAGAGTTCCGGTAACAAAAAGTAGCAATACCCGTGGTCTCTGGTCGTTCTTAAGTAATTTCTTAATGGCAAATAAGTTAATTAATGTTTTTCCGCTTCCAGCTATCCCTTTTATAAACTTATAGCCGCCTATTAGTACCCAATTGCAATATGATTCTTGCTCGTTGTCGAGAATATTAATGATTTTTTTATATTGTTTTATCTCTTGTTTGTTTAGATTAATGTTAATACTGAATTCTTGGTCAATGTCTTTTTTAATGAATGAAGTTTCCGCTGCGGCTGGGTTAATAAGGCAAACAAGTTCATTGAATATGTTATTGTCAATTTGTTGTGTGTCATTCTGATTATATGATAGCGACCTAAATATAACGTAAGGGTCTTTATTTCCATAATCGTCAAGGTCTACGTCATCTTTAAATAAAATTCGATAATCCTCTTTTTCATTTATTCGTTTTGAGTGTATTGCGAATTTTCCTGAGTTCAATGCCTCAGCCCTCGTAATTTTGGTAAATACTAATGCTGAATTACTCGATATAAGTCGCTGTTTGGAGGATGTGAAATTTCGTAACAGCGATAAAATTCCTGATTTATTTTCTTCAATTTCATCGTCGTACTCGATGCAAAAATCCCTTAACTCTTTTAAATAATTTCGTGTTTCTGTTTTGTTTTCGTATTTGTACGAGGCTGATTTGTTGTCTACACGGATAATTTGGTCAATACTTAAGTCTTTTACTTCAAATAGAAAATAGCCATATATCTGATTGAAGAATATAAAATCTGGTACTGTTTTGGAGCCTCGATGCTCAAAATAGAGTTTTGATGTTTCCGGTCTATCTTTAAATAGTTCTTCTATGAAAGATTTAAATCTTTTTTCACCCCGATTGGCTGTTTCCTCAAAGGAATCATAGATGTCGTCAATTAGTATTTTACCCATTATTTTTTTTTATGGTATGCCTGTATATGTAATCTATTTTTCCTAAACGAACAACCTCACATAGTCCCTGTACAAATCATCCGTCACTATCCTCTTCACCTGCGGATTCTCCATTTTTTGGTAAAATTCGACCCGGTTGTTTACGTAGCTGAGGATTATCTTGGTTAATACCTCTTCGAACTTGCGACGCTTATTAAGCTCACTGTTGTCGCCGGCCATGACCATGCGGAGGCCGGCGTCTTCGATGACCCGCTTTTGTACGTTGACGAGGTCAAGTTTATTTTCTTCGGTGATTTCGACCCCGTAGACGTCATTTGCTTTACGGATAATCTCGGATAACAAATCCTCAGGTTCTTCCGGTGAGGCGCCGCTTTCGGCTGATGGTGGTTCTAATTCACCTTTCTGTTCTTCTAGTACGAGCCGGTGTTCACCGATTTTCTGGATGCGCAGTGAATCCAGCTCCACAGAATCGGTTATCTCGACCGGCGTCTGGGTGCCTTTATCGAGTTTTTTGTTGAGATACTTTAGAAAGATGTACAACTTCTCGAGCTGGATGTCCTGAAAGGTTATAATCTGTGACACGTACCCGTACAATCGAATGTAGGACTGGATAACGGACTTAAATTCATCCCTGAGCTCTCCATCAAGCTCTTTCCACTTCACTACGACCCTGTTTAATACTGGTTGTAGCGTCTCATCGGTTTCCCTGTCATCATAGAAAAGCTTACAGAATTCGTCTATTTGTAATTGCGTATAGATGTTGAATCCGTTGATTTTGGTCTCGATGTCGTAGAGTTTGTTGGGGTCGGTCTCATGGAGAAGCTCTGTCGACAGATAGAAGGGCTGAAATGATGTTACAACATCCTCCGTTTCATTCACGAAGTCCAGAATGAATGTATCAACTTTCCCAGTGCATGTGCGATTCAATCTCGACAACGTTTGGACGCATTGTACGCCCCCCAGTTTCTTGTCAACGAACATTGACTGCAGTAGTAGTTCGTCAAATCCGGTCTGCATTTTACTGGACACGATTAATATCCGGTATCGTGGGTCTTTAAAGCCATCCACTATCGACACTAAATTAGGCAATCCGTTTTCTTTGTTCAGGATATTTTCGGTGTATTCCCGGCCATTGTGGGTTATAGTGCCGGAATACGCTACTAATGCCGAATAGGGTAGGCTCCTCGCTTTCATCTGCTTCAGGAACTCCTGCTGATATAGCACACAATGATATCTTGAACGAACTACTACCATTCCCCGGCCTCTGCCGCTAATGGTTCTGGATGTTTTGTTAATGAACTGGTCGAGGATGATAGAAACCTTCTGTGAGATGGTTATCTCATGAGAATCTACGTAATCAATGATTTTACGCATCACCTTGCCTTCAGGTAAAGGCTTGTCCTCACCGGTCTGGACGAGCTTGAACCAACGCCGGTAAGTCGTGAA